>MPLX02405312.1_pt1 | contig 123128 bp, 90 predicted proteins | sample 1617341 | NCBI WGS metagenome assembly MPLX02 (sample SAMN05944804, study PRJNA350692) | marine metagenome | biome: marine; feature: ODZ; material: water; isolation source: 120 m water sample filtered on 0.2 um supor filter | place: Pacific Ocean | collected 2012-04-08 | depth 120m m | reverse complement strand
TTTCTTCCGACGTACTCGGGAATCAGCTCCTCCATGATAATCGGGTTAATTGCCTTTTTCAGCTTCGGCCCGAAGCGGCTTGGGTCGGCATTGAGGAAAAGCTCCTTATAAGGAAGGATTTCCTTCGGCTTACGCTGACGGGCGATGTCGTAAAGCACGTCCAGCCCCCCCGGAACATCGGCCAGGGAAGCTGCAATGGCCTCCAGGTGGTAGTCATAGGTGGGCTTCAGGTTCTGGCCGGCTGGACTGACCTTCCTGCCGGCAAACCCGGTGAAGGTTTCCTTCAACGTCCCGGTCGCCAGTTTCTGCACTTCGGGTCCGGCTGCCTTGATTTTGGCGCGAATAGCCGGGCCAAACCCATGGGTCACCGAGACCCGCTGGTTGGTTCTAACCAGTTCCCCCATCGCGGGGAGCACCTTCTCGAAGCAGCGCTCATCGGCTGCGACAGGTGTCAGCGCCGTCAGTGCCGCATTCCTCAGCCAAGCTTCCTCATGCTCCAGGTAGGGAAGCAGGAGATCAACCTGGGCCACGATCTGGTCGGCCGATCCCCGTCCCAGAAGTTGAATGGCGGCGTCCTTGATGAACCACGACTCCTCCGGGTCCCTCACGGCCCGGGTTGCCAGCTCATAAATCTCCAGAGTGACCGCATCAGCCCGGGACAGGAGGGCTCCGAACATCGCTCGCCGCACCCGGGGATCGCGGTGCTTCAAAAACTCCATCACCAGTTCCTTCCTCACCCTGCCGCCTCCAGAGCGACGACCAAGATAGCCGCTCGCAATCCCCACTACCTTGTGCGCGGCAATATTGCGGATATTGAAATCGTGGTGATGCATGTATTTCCTTAGCTCCCCATCGTCTGGTTCCCTGGCCCCATGGAAGCGACGGAGAAAATGAAGACTTGAGTCCCGGGCCAGGGTCTCAGCGGAGAAATCATATTCCATGCCATCCTCACCGCGCACTGATCCTCGCAGGACGAAGGCATCATCTGCCGCGGTTCCCCACGGACGCACCGGGAGTTGATGACGCTTGGAAAACCTGGTGGGAGGCGCCCCGGTAATGCGGAGGGTTTTGCGCGGAATGGTGTAGGCGAGAGGATAGGCCACACCCCATTGTTCCTTGTCATAACCCCCTCCTCCCAGGATCCCGAAAGAGCCGTCGAACCTGCGGGACAGGTCATAGTGCCACTTCCGGTTATCCATGAATTCCCGGTAGTGCTGCGGCCTTTTCTCATACAGGAGACCCATAGCGGCACTGCGCCAGATTTCACCGATGCCACCCCCGGTATGACCATGCAGCATGAAGGTCGTGGTGTAGAAACTCTGGATGGCGCAGACGTCACGAGCCCGGGCGTAAACCGATTCCTCCCCCCCGGGAGTCAGGGCAGCCGCTGCCGCCATGGCAATCGCCAGTTTTCCATTCTTCCCGTTGTCGACGAATCCGGTGTAGGGGCGGTCATCGCCATAAGGATTGTTTCCCCGTCCGGCATAGCGATAGAAATGGCGAAGAGCCCCGTGTAGCGTCTCGTCCGGCACCTTCGCGCCGCATTCCTTGGCCAGCAGGAGAAAGGTCACCACGTGTGTTCCAGCTGCATTAAGGTGGCCCTTACCATAGCCGGTGAGCGCCGAACCCCGCCCGGCCCAGGCATCATTGTGCTGGGTTCTTGCCGCACTGTCGACCCACTCCTGGACATTAGCCAGAATCTCAGGGTCTCCTGTCCTCAGGTAACACTCCGCAAGCCCGATCCCCCCGTACCCGACATACCAGGGGTAGCTGTGAGCCGGGGCCTTCCGAGCCCATTGTCGGACAATTTCAAGGTCCCTGTCGTCTCCGGTGGAAAGAAGAAAGAGCATGCCAATGTGAGCAAGACCCTTCTGGGTATCTGGACGGGACAGGTAGTCGGCCACCTGCCGCACGATCCTGTCCGACTTCGGACAGTTCAGGGGCCAGGTCTTGCTGTAAGCCCCCAGCACCGGAACCTTCACGCTGACCGGAGCATCCAACCCCTTGATCTCAAACCGGAGAAGCCCGTCCGTGGCTTCGGCCTCGGCGAGGAGCCCCCCCAGATGAATCCGGGGATCAATTGCGGCAAGTTGTTTCCCGTTGATGGACTCAATAACCTGCCCCGCCTTCAACTTACCCGTTGACGCTGCCGGGGAGCCTTCCTCGATATTGCTGATCCGCATGACGAATGCCGGCTGAAGAAGGTCAATCCCCATCCCCACCGGACCGAAGCGCTTGATGGTCTGCAGCGACTTGGCTTCCCCTGGTCGGGTGGAGAATAGTCCATGTGGCTCCTTGTAGAACGACTGCGCGCCAGCTGTGCACCATGGGGCAAGGCATAGGGCCGCAACATGAATAGCGATAACTCTGATGGTTTGTCTCATTTCTGAAGTTGTTTTTCCGGGAGGAAAGGCAGCGTTCTTTTCTTTTTCGGACGCAGGCGCAGAATCACCTGCGTCTCCAGTTCCGGTAGCTGGGTGGCGTCGATCTCCCATAGCAGGGCCCCGTTTTCCCTGGAGTGCACTCCAGGCAGACAAAGCAGTTCATCCCCGAAAGTCGCGAGCGAGATCAGATTCCCACTCCGGTCGCTCAGGTAGACGCGTGGTCCCTCACCATTGGCAATGAGCCGTGACCCGGCAAACAGGAAGGTGTGCGTAGGGAAGCTCACTTTGCTCTCGTCTTTCCCGATACCATCCAAATCGACACGGACGATGAAATCGCTGATGGGGCGCTCGATGACTTCTCCTCCCTCCTCCTTCCACACCAGGGAGACGTCCACCAGATCGCCCCGGGGGGGAACCTTGAGCCAACTCGCCTCTTCGCCTTCCACCGGCTTCATCATGGCTGGATTCCCGGGTTCGGCACCAAGCAGCAGGAGGGCGGCATGAACGTGCATCGGCCTCGCCGCAATCGCGACAATCGACTCGTGCTCCTTGCTATCCCTGGTACAGGCCACCAGTTCCAGCGTTCCCTCCCGGAGACATACCGTCGCTTCGACATCCACGCAGCGCGCCTGCACGTTGACCTCAATCCCTGGAAGCTTGACCGGCTCAGCCACGGCGTTCGTGACGGCTGTCGCCACGAGAACCGGCAATATTCTGGACACCCTCGACGACACCTTGCCTTCAACGATTTTGCTGCAACAACTCCACCATCGCCTTGCCCATTGCCTCACCGACGTTCATGTAGGTTTCCGGATTGCCACCGTAATGGCCGCTGGAACTACCACCCTTTGAGAGTGGGTGAGTGTAGACGAATGCCACCTTGTCCTCGAGTTCGGGATCATCGCTCTTCGCAACGGCTTCCATCGCATCGAGAATCTTTCCATCGCCTCCTTTGGAACCTTTTTGAGTCTGCCCGAGGGATGCGGTAACGAATCTGGCGCCGGGGGCATCGAAATCCTTGCGCAGGGACTTGATGAGCTGGATCAGGTTTTCTTCATACTTTTCGAAGTGCGCGGCGTTGCGCATGTCCTTGTCGCCCTGCCACCAGAAGAATCCGGCGACTTCGTAATCCTTGGCGCCCGGGTAGTAGTCGTCGAGATTCTCAAGCGCCTTCTTGGCGGCGGCCACGTCGCCATCGTACTGGCAACCGGCATACCATCCTTTGGACATGTCGCCTCCGGTGTCACCATCGGGCTCGTCCGGAGTGCCGCGGTAACCGGGCTGTGTTTTTCCGCCATGCTCGTACGGCTTGCTTCCGGGAGGCAACAGGTCCCAGCCAAGACTGCGGTTGCCGATGCAGCTCTTGAGGATCAGGACCGGCGCGTCGGTGACATGGCCAACATGGTGGCCAATCCCAATTTCCGGACCGATGTTGCCACTGATGGTCATCCACTCATTCTTATGATCCTTGGCCGGAGAATTACCGGAGCACATGACAAACACGTTGCGGACGTCCCTGCGCACCGTCCACTCATCGGCATCGTCGACCAGGTAGGGGTATTTTTCCGCGGCGATCCCTTGCAACTTGCTCGGCTTTCCAGCGCCGAGCATGTTCGACTGTCCCAGCAGGATATAGACTTGGACCGGCTTGCTCATGTCCGCCTCTTTGCCGTCGGGATCCGGCAGTTCGTCAGGCAGTTCCTTCACCTCGGTGGCCTTTCCCGCGGGCCGGTTGCCGTTCTTCTCCAACCACGCAATGTCATCGGCGGAGAGCTTCTCCTGCTTGAAGGTTATCCGCTTGTGGTTGGGCAGGATCACGCTGACCTTTCCGCTCGCGGCGTCGTAGGATTGCAGTTCGCCTTCAAAGGTCTTCACTCCGTCCGCGCTGGTCCACGTCCGGGAGTGGAGACTGGAGGAAAGCAGGATAAGAACAGCCGCGACAGCTGGGGCGATCAGTCGATTCTCAAGTGGATTCATGGTCACTATGAAAGGTCAGGTTCGAAGCCCGGGATTTCATAACGAAATTCCCGTAGGTATTACCCGGAAAATATCCGGTTCTGTCATTCCTCTTGCGAATTATCGTCGCGTATTTGCGCTATCTCCCGAGGCGACCGGATTCTCTCCCGTCAAACGGCACCCAGGCCCCCCGGGGCGGTGGCGCCAGGCGGCCCGGGTCAGGGAACGGGAGTTGTCACCACCACGTTGTCGATGGAGAGACCGCTGAAGGCATCCGGGCTACCGTCGCTCACGAAGTTGAACTCGATACGGACAGTCTCGCCAATGGTCTCCACCGGGACCGGGATACTGATGCTGGTGTAGTCGGTATCGAAGACGGCCATGTCGAGGTCATGGCCAGGCCCCAGTTGCACATCGTCAGCGACCCGGCGGAAGCGGACGAAGGCGGTGTCCCCGAAGCCGTCGGCATCCCGGTAGACTTTGAAGGTCAACTCCGCGCCCGGTAAACCGCTGAAGTCGAGGGGCGGTGAGAAGAGGGAGATGTCGGAGTTCGTTCCGTAGTCCCCCAGGTTGGTGGACCAGGCGTTGGCCGAGCCGTCGGCTCCCGTGATCGGTCCCGTGCTGCCGGAAGGCGTGCCCAGTTGCCAGAGGGTGTTGCTACTGGCGTCATTGACAACCGCAACCCAGTCACCCGCACCTGATTCGAAATCCTCCTCAAACAGCGGCGGAGGGGGTGGAAGTGGGAACTCTTCCATCCGGAAAAACCGGGTCGAATCGCCCGGCCGCAGAATAGTGTGGGTATTGAGCGGCACAGTCCCCGCAATCTCGAAAACCCCGTCGTTCTCCACCGACCCCGGCACATCCACCGAGTCCCAGGTCGAAAGGTCGGCCGCGAGATCGGCACTGCTGCGCAGGACGTAGAACATCCCCGCATGGCTCTCCCATTGGATCTTCAGATCCGGGCCATTACTGGTGATGTACAACTGAGGTTGGATTTCCGGGGACACCCCTCCCTTGACCACATCATCGAAGGTGGTGCCGAGGCGGATCTCGTCGACGAAAAACTTGAGTCCCATGAAGGTGAGAGTGTCAAACTGGCTCTGGTCCAGATCCGGCTTGTTGGCCGCGTCCCAGTTGGCACTGCTCAAACTCGGTTGTTCGGCAATACGCGCCTCAAAGGCCGCTTCGCTGAGCACGTCGGTCTCGAGGAAGCGCACCACCGAGATGACATCTTCCCCACCTGCTTCCACGTCCCATTCCAGCTTCACGATCACAATGTTGACCGCTCCGAAGTATCCTTCCTCATCCAGTTCCAGCCAATCGAACCTGTCCCCTGCCGCCACCTCGAAAGCACCCTGACTGTAGGCATTACCCGGGATCGCACCATTCACATTCTGGTACTGGCCCGCATCATAGAACATCGGGTAGATGGTGGTCCGGTTGTTGCGGGTCGGCCCCCCGCCCGTTCCGAATCCACTGCCGCCGGCTCCAATCCCGCCGAAATTATCACCGCGCGATCCATCCGGGGCCGGATCGCTGGCCAGCACCAGGTTGGGATGCTCCTCGTTACGGTCCCAGCCCCTGACGGACACATAGCTGATCCAGGTGGTCGTCCCACTCTGGAAAGTGGCCGTTACGCCGGGATCGAGTCCGACGTCACCAGACATATTGCGGCCTGGTTCACCGGTATTCGGCCCATCGGGGTCATTCCAGTCATCCGCGCCCCAGAGACCAGCATAGCCGCCGGAGGTCGGAAGATTGGCAACCGTCCCGTCCCAGCGATGCATCCCCGAAGGTTCCGCCGAGGGGTTCGCACTGGAAAGCCCCACCCCCGAGGTCATCCCCTCGGCGTGGACAAACCAGTCCTGAGTTTTGCCATCCCCAGTGATGGTGTCGAAGGTATTCCAGAGGCCCACCGTGCCCAACGCTCCGCCCTGCCCCGTGAGGATCTCATCAGGGAGATAGTCGAACGGTTCGTAGACCAAAAGCTCGCCGTGGACGGAGCCAGCCGCCACAGAGAGCAGGGCGCCAAATGTAATCTTCTCGCAAATCCAATGTCTTTTCATGGGCATTCCTTTCCATCGTCAGGCCGGCTCGACTGAATCCCAGCTGCCGCCTTTACAAGCGACTGTGTCTCTCATTCTATCGCAGGACCAGCAAACGAAGGGGCCTTTTTGCGTTTATTTTACGCTTTATTGCGACATTTCTATTTTGATACCGTTTCCCCTCCAGCTATCGAAGGGAGTGCCGCTTTCCTTCCATGAGACTGCCTCTCAACGACATGCCTAAGACATCACCCACCCAGTCCCGCCCCCCCCGGGTCGCTATCTCTCTTGAGATGGACTGGGGATTCAAGCGCCATCAGGAGAGCTACGCTGGTTGTCAACAATACGCCGACACCGCCGGGTGGCATTGCACCATCGAACCTGCCATCGACCGGGTCCTCATGGGGAGCAGAGGGAGCATGCCCTTTGACGGAATCCTCGCCCGAGCCACTCCCGAAATCGCGAAGGCTGCGCGAAAAAAGAACATCCCGCTGGTTAATATCTGGCTGAACTCACCAGTGGAAGAACTCCCGAGCGTGTTTCCGGACTTCACGGGATCCGGCATTCTGGCAGCGGAGCACCTTCTGGCCCGGGGTTTCCGTCAACTCGCCTACCTTGGATGGGCCGGTGAAGTTGGCTCGCGTCTTCAGGCAGAAGGGATGCGAAAAGTCACTAGCCGCGAAAACTGTAACCTGACCACCCATCGATTTTCCCGGACCAGCATGGAAGGTCCGGCCCGGGGCTGGGAAAAATTTGTCACAGAAATTCAGTCATGGATCGAGAGCTGGCAACTCCCGATTGGCCTGCTCGTCTGCAATGACATCATCTGCCGCTACCTGATGGACGTTTGCCGCTTAAAGGGTCTCCACATTTCGCAGGAGGTGGCCATCGTCGGGACTTACAATGAATCGGAAATTTGCAACGCACCACCTCCCACCCTCACAAGTATCGATATGAATTGTGCGCAGGTCGGCTACCGGGCTGCTGCTCTGCTCGACCGCCTCATGAGCGGCGGGAAACCGCCCCTCGACCCCGTCATGGTAGCACCTGCAGAACTGATTCCGCGCCAGTCCACCGACTTGCTCGCAGCCGACGATCCCGTTATCACGAAGTCCCTGCGCTTCATCGCGGAGCACACTCATGAACGAATCGGAGTCAAAGAAGTGGTGCACGCAGCGGGCATCAACCGCCGATCCCTGGAACGGCGGTTCCGGGAATCCCTCAATCGTACCATTTCGGATGAAATTACCCGTCTCCGTCTGGAGCGGGCCAAACGCCGGATGGTCGAGACCAGCGCACCGATGAAGGACGTGGCGGTGGATGCCGGATTCCGCAACGCCGACCACTTCTACAAGGTCTTCAATCGAATCGAGGGTATTCCTCCCACCCAGTTCCGCGTGGAGAGGCAGAAGGTCTTCCTGCAGGACTGAGGTTCCGGCGTCTCATTCGACCATCCCGCGTCCCGGCGCCTTCCGGTCTCCATGATGCCAGTCAACCACTATGAACCGAGGCTGTTCATGATCGTCTGATCTTTCATCCGGACGTTTGGAGCAGCGACAGGAAGCCCCCGAAAGGGTGTCCCGATCCCTACATTTCCGGGATTCGGTTCAGGGTGTAGTATGCTTCCCTGTGGTCTAACGGTTGCCCCTTGAGATCCCTTATGCCACCGGCGTGCAGTTCGTGCACGTAGCCAGCGCGCAAGCCCTCGATTTTCAGGTGAACCGATGTATTGGCGACATCAAGAATGACTGATTTCACAGCAAGCGTTCTTATGTCAGTTTCTTCACCTCCATATTTTGAGTGATACGGATACGTGTAGCTACTTATCACGTAGCTCCTGAGATTAGTGGCGGTTCTGGGGTCGACCGGTCGGGTAAAGGTCAATACAAACCCATCACAACGAGCCGACATCGTCTTGATTTCAAATGGCATCCTGCCTGTCCACTGCAGGCGCTGCAGACCGTAACTCCTGGTTCCCAGCGAATTCCAACCACGGTTACTCTGTCCGATATACATTGAGCCATCCGTGCCCCACTGCAGGCGCAGCGCTGCGCAATCAAGTCCGTCGCGAAACCGGAAACACGCGCCCTGATATTCGCCCTCCACCTTTTCCAGAAATACGCGCGACACAAAGGACATTGTGAATTCACCGCAAAATAACTGGCCGGCAAAGGGGCCGAATCTGCCCTGGGTACTGTCGGCCAGAATGTCGGTCGTGCTCATGCCCACCTTGCGGTAGGGAAACCACACTGCAGGCAACTGATAGGCGCCAATACGTCTGGCAGCCTGGGGGACAGTCAGATTTTCAGGCAACTCACCATCCACCTTGAAGGTTGCTCCAGGCAATTGGGCAAAAGGGAGCGAATCGGCGTGGCCATGAAAGGCGCCCGACTTCAAGTGCATCAGTGGACAGGTGGGAAACCAGTTCCCCTGTTGATCGGTGGCAAACACGTCGCCCGTCAGGTTGGTGCCAATGCCTGAGGGCGAACGGAAACCGCCGGACATGGGCGTCCACGATCCATCAGGCTTCACGCGCAGGCTCCAGCCACGCCATTGGTTGTTGGGGTTGGAGCCCTTGCCGATGGAACAGTTGAGAGCCACCCACATGTTTCCCGCCTTGTCGATGGCCGGGCCGTAGGCGTATTCGTGATAATTACCGGTTACTCCCCAGCCCTTGGCGTGGGTGAGGTATTCATCGGCCTGTCCGTCGTTATCGATGTCACGCAGGCGCGTCAGCTCCGTGCGTTGCACGGTGTAGAGATCACCCTTGTGATAGGCCAACCCCAGAGGTTCATGCAGGCCACTGGCAAATTTCTTGTAGACCGGTTTTCCTCTCGACAGTCCTCTGGCGATCCAGATCTCACCCTTGCGAATAGCCAGGGCCATGCCATCCCCGGGCAGCGCGGCCATGCCGCTGATTTCAAGTTTGAGATCCTTCGGGAAGGGGACTGAGGTGAGCCGGTAGCAGTCATTCTCGTCGGCAATTGCTGCTGCTGCGCCCAGCAGCATGATTGTGAATGGTTTCTTCATTGCCAGTGCCATTCTATTTCAATCGTTGCCTTGCCGGATCCATCAAATGTGACCGGCACAATCAATTCGGACATCTCTCCCATCCTTCGCAACCGTGCAGCAGGAGCGATGATGGAAAGCCCGGTGTCGACGCTCCACACCCCGGGCTTGTCACTGAGAAAAGATTCGGCAGTTGCCAACCGAACCCACAGGTTGCCCTTGGCGCCGGTAAACTCCATTCGCCGCCACAGGCCTTTGCTTCGGGGCGTCAGGGTGTCGGATATCCTTGTAGTGCCATGTGAATAGAGAATGCTTGGCGTGCCGTCCTTGGCCAGACGATAGCCTCCCATTTGCAGACCGCCGCGGGGCCACGGTTGTTCCAGGTTTTTCAGGAGACCTACGGCAGGGCCTGATCGAAGTTTCACTACTTTCTCTCCCAATGGTGAGGCCAATGGAGTGAAGCGATCATCCCAGGTGCTTTCCGCATCAAGAAATTTTCCGCGCCAGAGAAGGGACCATCCCACCTGCTCGGAATTAAAGGCCGCATGCACTCCCTGGGGAAACCCAATGGCAATTGCGTGTGTGCCTGCGCCTTCCATGAAGGTGCGAAACACGATTGGTCGTTTGCCGGGTTTCAGTTCAAAGTCGCCCTTTTTCTCAAATCCTTCCGGCAGGCGGGTTTGTTCGAATTCGTTCAGGTAGACCCAGATGCTGTCGATTTGCCGGGGAGTATTGCGGCCGAAAATGCTGCTGACCGCCTTGCCCCCAGGCCAGAAGGAAGGCATGCGGGTGCCGGGCCGGAAGCTGGCGGGATTAATGAGGTAATCTCTGAACCACTCCGGGCGCAACCGGCCAGGCGAGTGGGCCAGATCCATTGCCTGAATGCCCAGTGACTCACGTCCACCCAGTTGATGGCAGGTGATGCAGTTAAGCCCCTTGACCCCGACCAATTCGCGTCCGTAGTGGTTTCGGCCCACCTTGTTTTCCTTCCCATCACGGGGTGTGGGTTTCACGTTGGCGCGCCCGTCGGCGGCCGCGAGGTGGGGGGCAAGAAACCTGGCGTGTGCCTCGCCAAAATCGGGCATGCGTGTGGTCATGTAGGGGCGCACCGCATCCTCACCACGGATCACCTTGTAGAGCGCTGCGTCTGTCAGCTTGGCGCCCACCCCGGTGAGCGGTGGTGGCAGGCGCCCTTCATCCCCAAGGTCATTGCCGGTGGTGGCAAAGAACTTGTCGCGCGCCGGGTCGGGTTCACCCAAGTCACCGCGCGTGTGGCATGCGGTGCAATTCAGCAGGCGCAGGCGTCGGCGCGTCTGTTCCCGGATTGTGAATTCGCGTGGTTTGGCTCTCAGTGCGGCAGTGATGGCCTTTATCTGTTCTGTGTTCAAATGGAAGTGAGGCACACCCTTTGGCGGCCGGGCAGAAAGACAGCCCCGGGCGAGGTCGAGCCTGGTCAGAGGCCTGGATAAATTTGGCGGAATATTCGAGCCCCGAGTGGAATGGCAGTTGGCGCATCTCATTTTCAGGAAAAGTGCTTTGCCTTCTTCATGCAACTTCAGGGCGGCCGGGCCATTGGCCAGAGCAACGTCTTTACGTGGCGGCGTGCGGCCACGAAGAAAGGCGGCGATGTGTGCGGTCTCCTGACGGGTCATTGGCACCCGTGGCATGCGCCCGGCGGGGCGACTGTGCAGCGGGTTAAGAAGGAACTGGACAAGTTGTTCCCGGGTATACTTCTGCCGCAACTCACCCAGGGGCGCATCCCTGCCGTTGTCTCTGGCATCAGGGGCATGGCACTGGGCGCAACCGATGGTCTCATAAAGCTTTCTGCCTTCACTGGCGCGGCCGATTGTCACCTCCGTGTTGCCCAGTGGAGGGGTAAGGGACACCAGATACTGGCGCAAGGCATCGACTACGCGGGCCTTGTCCTTCCCGGCAAAACCGTGCAGCAAATCGGGCATGAGGGTGCCGGGTTTGAGGTCCTGCGGATCATTCAGCCAATGCCGCAACCAGCTGGCTGAAGCGGGGTTGTGAGCAGTGAAGAGGACCGGAGCCGGGCGCGTTCCAAAACGGTGTTTCTGCGACTTGTCCGCAGGGTGGCAGCCGATACAGTTTAATTCAGTAATCAGCACCTCGCCAGAAGCGATCTGGTCCTCTATCGTGGTCCGTAACTGAAAACGATCAAAACCGGGAACCACCGGTTGCGCCACCGCCCATACGCTGCAGCAAATCGTGAATATCGCAGCATGATGATGATTCCTCACAGGTGTTGCCAACGATATGCAATATATCTCCATGCTTGCTATCACCAAAGAAGGTATGCCTCCCCTGTCTCCGGCACGTCACAGCTCCAGGATCCGGCATGAACAAATTGGTTGTCTCACTGCTCCTGCTTGCTTCCCTCGCCTCTACGGCTGAGGACAGCAGAAAGGTGGTGTGGGATCTCAAGGCCCTGTTCAAGGTGCCAAAGGTCCATAAGACCGAAGAGCGTCCCGCCAGGGGACTGCGGTCCTTCTTCTACGAGGGCACACCCTACAAGGGCAAACCAACCAGGGTTTTCGCCTACTACGCAATACCTGAGGGCACCCGGCCCCCGGGAGGGTGGCCTGCCATGGTGTGCGCCCACGGAGGTGGAGGCACCGCCTATCCCGAGTGGGTGAGGTTCTGGAACCAGCGAGGCTATGCCGCCCTCGCCATGGACCTTGAAGGGCATCTGCCTGGGGGTAAGGCGCACCAGGTGGAAGGCAATTTCCCGGTTGGACAGGGCCACCAGGATGCCGGACCCAGCCGCATCGACTGGTTCGGCGACCGGGCTCTCCCCGATCAGGAGCAATGGTTCTATCACGCGGTTGCGGATGTCATCCGGGCCAACTCCCTCCTGCGGGTCGTCAAGGAAATCAACCCCGAGAAGATCGGCCTGACCGGGATTTCCTGGGGCGGCACGGTGGTGAGCGCGGTGGCGGGAGTCGATCCACGATTTGCCTTCGTCATTCCGGTCTATGGCAGTGGCTACATCCATGAAAGCGACAATCCGGGACTCTCCCAGTGGTTTCCTCCAAAGAACATGACTGCGGCCCAGTTCCGCGATTACCAGACGAAGTGGGATCCCTCAGCTCACCTCCCCCACGCCAGGATGCCGATGCTCTTCGTGACGTCAGTGGCCGATCCCGTCTTCCAGATCGACATCTTCGCCAGGTCCGCCAGGTCCACCGGGGGACCAAGCACTCTCTGCATTCGTCCCTGGATGATCCACGCCCATGGGAACGGGTGGAGCGACCCGGTCGAGATAGGGCAGTTCGCCGACAGCATCGTGAAGGACAAGCCCTCCCTGCCCCGCCTCGGCAGGCCGGAAATTGACCCCTCCACCCGCATCACCCGCACGCCCTTCACAGGCAGGGACAGGATCACGGAAGCCTGGATCTACTTCACAACTGCCAGGGGGCCCTGGAAGAGCCGCAAGTGGCACTTCATTCAATGCACCATTGGCGAAAAGGAACTGGTGGCCCAGAAAGCCCTGCCAAAGGAAACCGTCTCCTTCCTGGTCTACGTCTTCCGGGATGTCGGGGGATTCCGCAGCAATCATGCGGCCTCCGAACTGGTCGTCACCGCGAATGGCCCCCCCCGGTAAAGCTACCGGCCTGGTCGCCGGGGCACGGGCTCAGACAGCGGCGAACTCCTCTTGACCCTGTGCCCGCACTGGACCTCTCAATAACCGTTGCCTTCAGGGCTCCGAAGGAACAGTCCCGCGACCACCCACTGGCAGAGCGTGACGCCAACCGGCCTTGAGGATGGTCCGGTGCCGGTCGAGAACCTCCGCGTAGTCCTCCTCCCCGGCCACATTCCGCATTTCCCTGGAATCAGGCTGATGGTCGTAGAGTTCGCGGGCCATCACCTTCCCCGTCTTCCAATCCCGCCACTCCACGTAGCGGTGACGAACGGTCCGGATGGCATACCCCATGATATCCCCGTGACGACGGTGCCGATTTCCCTCGTAGGCACGGGGATACTGACTGAAGGCCGCCTTTTTCCATGCCCGTCCCGGGTCCTCCAGCAACGGCCGCAGACTGATCCCCTCCAACCCCCCGGGCACCGAGAGACCACAGACATCGGCAAGGGTCGGGTAGAGATCAACCAGTTCGACAAGGGCCGCACTCTTCCCACCGGGCCTCTTCTGCCCGGGCACCGAGAGAATCAGGGGAACACGGGTGGAAAGTTCGTAGTTGTTGGCCTTGGCCCAGAGTCCCTGTTCCCCCAGGTGAAACCCGTGGTCACCCCAGAGGCAGACCACGGTCTCGCCCTCGAGCCCGAGCTTCCTCACCTCCTCAAGCAGACGACCCACCAGGGCATCGATATAACTCACGCAGGCATAGTAGCCGTGTCGCAGTTCTGCCACCTTGCCGGGAGAGAGTCGTCCATCCTTCGGGATATCGCTGTAGCCTTCCAGTTCCTTCCAGCTCCGCACCGCGACCTCGGGTGCGCCGCCGGGATGCTCATCTGAAACAGGTAGCGGAATCTTCGCGCGATCGTAGAGATTCCAGTACTTCCGGGGCGCGCAGAAGGGCAGGTGGGGTTTACGGAATCCAACCGCCAGGAAAAAGGGCTTGTTCCGGGCCTTCAGGGATCTGAGAGCCTTGAGTGCGGCCTCGCACACGATCCCGTCAATATAGACTCCGTCCGGAACATCCGCCACTTCCGACGCTCCCCGCTTGAGTCCACTGCCCTTCAGGTTCCGGGGCGTGGCATAGCGCTGGCGGGCCTCCCTTGCAATGTCATGAAGGGGATCCTCCGACCAGGAAGGCGCATCCTTGGAAGGCGCTCCCCCGCCGTGATAAATCTTCCCGATGGACCGGCAGTGATACCCCTGCGCCTTGAAATACTGTGGCAGGGTCACCACCTCCGGGAGGGCCTTGCGGAAGTGGGTGCCGAGGTCCCACACGCGGGTCGTGTCCGGTCGGCGTCCTGTCATCAGCGACAGCCGTGACGGGCTGCAGACCGCCTGCTGGCAGTACGCCCGCTGAAAGACGGTGCCACGCCCGGCAAGGCGATCGATGTTCGGGGTGACCGCCGTCCTGTCGCCGTAGCACCCGAGCGCAGGACGCAGGTCGTCGATGGCAATGAACAGGATGTTGCGCCCCTTCTCCGCGCCGGACAAAACCGGCAGGAACCAGACAAGGCTCAGGATTGTGATGACCAATCGTTCCATGGTTTCCATGATCAGTTCCCGTCCCGGAAGAAGTAATCCGGGTAGGTGAGGGTGAGGTGATCCTTGCTGGGCACCCCATCCCTGAAGCAGGCCCCGATCTCGTTCCTGAGGCGGGTGACATTTTTCCTGTCAAGCAGTGGATCCCCGGTCGCGCGCCGCCACTCCCGGAGCCGATCCTGCAACTGCGAAAGAGTCCCTGCGTGGTTCGAATCGCCGGCCAGGTTGCGGAATTCGCAGGGGTCGTCCTCCAGGTCGTAGAGTTCAAACTCGGGAGGAACCTGCATGCGCCGGTAGGCCCCTCTCACCGGTTCCCCTGCAGTAGCGATGACCTTGTCGAGGCCTTTGAAAAAGCGCTTGTTGGTGAAGGCGTAGCCCGGGTTGATCTCCCCGGGCATGAGGTTGTGGATCAGTTTGAAACGGTTATCGCGAACCGTGCGCTGGGGATAGTAGTTGTGCGCGGAATGGGTGTGAAATTCGGTGAACAGGTAACGCCTCCAGTCTTTCTTCTTTCCATCGAGCATGGGGATCAGGGAACGGCCCGGAAGACCCTCCACGGGAGGAACCCCCGCAACCTCCAGAAAGGTCGGCATGAGATCGAGAGTGGAGATCATTTCCGAACGCCTGGCTCCCCCGCCCCAGCGCTCCGCCCAGGACAGGAGGAAGGGAATGCGCACTCCCCCTTCATAGGAGGTGCGCTTGCCCCGCAACATGTCGGCACCGTGGTCCCCTATATAGACGATGAGGGTGTTTCTGAGCTTGCCGGACTTCCTCAGCACGGTGAGAAGTTCTCCGATCTGCGAATCGAGCCGGCTCAGGCAGTTGTAGTAATCGGCGGTGTTCTGTCGCAGTTCCGGGGTATCCAGTCCGAAGTAGCTCAGCGGCCTGGTGTCGGCCCCGGTGAGCGGTTTTTCCGGCAATCCCCCGGCGGTCTTCAGGAACGGGCGATGGGCGTCCGGATAATTGACGCTGAGGAAAAAGGGCCGCTCGGAGGCACTGATGAACCTGCCCGCCTCGTTCGCATATTTCCTGAGTTTGTTGCGGCCGAAGTTCGCGGACTCGATCTGCTTGAAGTCAAAGGGAAAAGCCGAGGCGGGGTTGACATGGAGTTTGCCGATGAGTCCCGTGCGATAGCTCGCCTGCTTGAGACTTCGGACCACGTGCGGGGTGTCCTCGCGATAGAGCCGGAATTTCCAGGTCGCCAGGCCAATCTGGCCGTTCTGGTGCGGATAGAGCCCCGTAAGCAAGGCCGCCCGTGACTGGCTGCAACCCGCCTGCGGAACATAGGCCCGCTGAAACAGCACTCCTTTTGCGGCCAGGGCATCCAACACCGGTGTCTGCACGAAAGGTTCGCCGTAACACCCCAGTTCGGGGCCATTGTCCTCTGATACGATCAGGAGGATATTGGGCCGATTCGATGGGGCACCGTCTGACGATTCAATCCCCTTCTCAGCCGCGGGAACCATTCCCGTGGTTGCCAAGAGGCCGAGGGACACCCAGCAGCACCCCGCTGCTCTGACTGTTGAGGCGAATGTCACGGACTGTAACTGCACGGAAGTTGATTGGTTCTTCCTCGAAGAACTCCATTCCACTGGAAAATGGGGCTTCCTGCTAGAACCATTCTCCCCTGACTGCAAGGGAGTCGTATTTCTGATCCTTTCAATTCCCCCGGAATCGTTCTGTCTTTCAGGCAATGCTATCAGTCATGAAATGACCTCCTTCCCCTGCGACGGGATGCGCCGCCGCCCCTGATTAAGATTGATCTCCATCATCCCGCCCGGCACCTTGAGGACGGATGAACAAAGTCTTTCCCGCCCTGACGGCCGCCCTGGTCCTCTCTCTCGCTGTCAATGCCTGGCAGTTCTCGCAGCGCTCGGACGAGTCCGGCGATTCGTCCGGAAATCCACCGCGCGCAAGAACCGGTAGCGCCCTCCGGGATAATGGATCAACCAATACCAAACCTGTGGCCAGCAATCGCCGGGACCATGGAAAAGATAATGAGAAGGACGCAACATCACCGCGCTCTCTCAGCGAAATCCTGGCAATCCCCAATCCCCTTGAACGCTACGAAGCTGCCCTCGCTTTCGTCAACAACCTCCGCGCAGATGAGATTGAAGGTTACCTGAAGGAACTGCGCGCCGGTTCCGACAAGGGCAAGGGCAAGATGATGAGCCCGGAGACAAATTTTCTCCGGAATCTTCTCCTGGCCAAGTGGACGCAGGAAGATCCGGATGCAGCCTTGGCAAACCTCTCCCCGGCGGGCGGAAAACAGGCCTACTCGGATGCAGGCACCGTCCTCGGAACCCTCGCTGCCATGGACCCTGCAAGAGCGGCAGCATGGCTGAGTGATTCCGACAACCCGATCCTCAGGCAACCATGGATGAGTGACTTGCTTACTCAATCGGTGGCAGAGCAGTGGGCCCGGCAGGATCCCGATGCCGCTCTGGCGTGGGCTGCCAATCTGGATCCAGATCAACGGGCAGGTGCCTACTCGGGGATTATCAGCAACATTCTTGCAAGTGATCCCCAACGGGCTGCGGCTCTCGCCATGAATCTCGATGCCGCAGACCGGCCCAAGCTCCTCGGAGAGATCGCCGAAGCCTGGGCCAGACGGGACCCTGCCGAAGCCGTGGCCTGGGCCAACTCCCTCACCGGAGGCGACCGGGAAGACTCCCTGCAGGAAGCAGTGGGAGGGTGGGCCACCACCGATCCCTCGAAAGCCGCGGCCTATGTCGATCAGCTCCCGGCGGAAGAACGTCCCGGGTATGTGCTTGACGTGGCCCGGAACTGGGCCGAACAGGCTCCGGCCGACGCAGCCGCATGGCTCGGCAACCAACCGGAAGGAGACGGGAGAGCTGCTGCCATGGGAAGTCTCATGTGGCATTGGACCACTGCGGATCCGGAAGCCGCGGCCACCTGGCTGGGAGAACAGCCGGCGGGCCCGAGTTACGACAACGGGGTAACCGGTCTGGCCAAGGCGGCTACCCATGCCTACGACGACCCCTCTACCGCCGTCAACTGGGCCTCCACCATTGAAAACCAGGATCTCCGTAACCGCATGACTCAGCACACCCTCGGAGCCTGGAGACGGCAGAACGAAGGAGCAGCCCAGGCCTGGGCGAACGAAAATGGAGTCGCTCTTCCCGAGGCCGGGCGCGGGGGCAAGTGATTGCCGCCAACGGGACTTAAATCCTCTTCCCGTGCTCCACATCTCCCGGAAACCTTGCGGGGATCTTCCAGTGCACGGGCCTCAACGGTGATCGCCACATCGGCACATGCAGTGCTGGCCAGGCTGCCATCACGACGACCATCCCCAGAAATCATTCAAGCTCCGGGGCCGGGATCGAACTCAAACTAATGCCTGTTCGCGACACGGGTCATCCCCTAGAAGACACAGTCACCCGCCCACTATTACGACCTCGTGAAGATGATGATAACACCCTGGCTCCTCCTCTCCGTCCTCGCCTTCCCGGTGATCGCTCACGCGGCACCGCAACCCGAACCAGCCAACGGAAAACTGAAGGTTTTCATCCTGTCGGGCCAGTCCAACATGGTGGGTTTCGGCCAATTGACTGGAAACCCCGGCACGATGGAATCCCATGTCAAAGACAACCCCAAAGCCTACGGACACCTGGTCGACAAGACAGGACGACATGTCATCCGCAACGATGTCTGGATCGTGAATCTCAGCTACGCGGACAGGGAGAGACAGGGCTGGCTCACCACCGGTTACGGAGCTGACGAGAAACACATCGGACCGGAATACGGATTCGGTTTCGCGATCGGCGACTATTACGAAGATCCCGTCCTCCTGATCAAATGTGCGTGGGGCGGTCGCTCGCTGCAGAAGAACTTCCTTTCCCCAGGCTCGGCTGACTATCCCAGGCCCGTGAAGGACGGCGACACGGGTTTCCAGTATGCCGAAGTGCTCCGTCTCACCAGGGAGATCACCGGGAACCTGAAGAAATATTTTCCCGCTTACACGGGGAAGGGATACGAGCTCGTTGGATTCGGCTGGCACCAGGGTTGGAATGACCGGATCAACCAGCAGGCGGTCGATGCCTACGAGAAGAACATGACCAATTTCGTCCACGATATCCGAAAGGATCTCGGCATCAAGAGGCTACCCTTCGTCATCGCCAATACCGGCATGGGAGGCTGGGATAATCCTCCTCGCTACAAGGCCAAGGTCGAGAAACTGATGGAAGCCCAACTTGCCCTTTCAGATGCGAAAAAGTATCCGGCTTTCAAGGGCAATGTCGCAGGAGTGGAGACCCGCGACTTCCAGCGCTCGCTTGAGCAATCCCCTTCCAAGCAGGGATACCACTGGAACCGCAACTGGGAAACCTTCTACCTGATCGGAAAGGGCATGGGTGACGCCATGGCGGGGCTCCTTTCAGAAAACGACTGAAACATAACATCGCAGGGAACATCCAGATCTCTCATCCCGTATCCTTCGATCTCACCACTTATCCTCTCTCCATCATGAGAACCGTCTTCACCTTCGTCATGCTCCTCCTGCTTTCCTGCCTTGCCCCGGCCGGCCAGGAGCAGAAGCCAAACGTCCTCTTCCTCGCGGTAGATGACATGAACGACTGGCTTGGATGCCTCGGAACCACGCCCGGCGCAATCACCCCGAACCTCGACAAGTTAGCGACCCAGGGTGTGCTCTTCACCAATGCCCACACCGCCGGGGTCTACTGTGCGCCGTCCCGGGCCGCCATCTTCTCGGGCCAGTTCGCTTCCACCACGGGGTGTTACCGCACCGCCAGCTACTTTGTGCATCACCCCGAGATCGATGCTCTCCAGATGAGCTTCGCCAAGGCCGGTTACACCACCCTCGGCGCCGGCAAGCTGTTCCATCACCCCGCGGGAGCAATTGACCAGCGCGGGTGGGACACCTTCTTCCTCCGCCGGAAATCGCAGCGGACCAGCGGATGGCCGCTCGACTCGTGGAGCGAGGAGACTCCTCTCCCGGACCCCTTCCCGGCCAGCATCTACAACAGGGGACAGGAAATCACGGGGGGAATGTTCCTCGAGTGGGCTCCCCTTCCAAATGCCAAGGAGGAGGAAATGGCCGATACCATCCGGATTAACTGGGCTGTCGAGCAACTGAAGAAGAAGCACGAAAAACCGTTCTTCCTCGGCGTCGGAATCTATGCTCCCCACTACCCCAACTATTGTCCCCAGAAATACTTCGATCTCTACGATCCCGGGAAAATACCCCTCCCTCCTCTCAAACAGGATGATCTCGCCGACCTGCCGGACAAGATCCGCAAGATCAAGACCGCCCGCTCGAAAATCATCCGGAAGCTCCGCGACCTGGACGCGATGAACGATGCCATCCATGGCTACCTTGCCTGCATGAGCTACGCCGATGCCATGATGGGCCGCGTCCTCGACGCCCTGGAGGAAAGCCCTCACGCCGAAAACACCATTGTCGTGTTCTGGAGTGATCACGGCTACCATCACGGGGAAAAGGGGGACTGGGGCAAGCACACCCTCTGGGAACGCACCTCAAACGTGCCCTTCATCTGGGCCGGCCCCAAAATAGCAGAAGGAGCAAGGTCCGACGTGACCGTGAGCCTGATTGACATGTTTCCCACCCTGGTCGAGATGTGCGGACTGCCGGAACCCCGCCAGAACCTGGAAGGGCAATCTCTCGCTTCCACGCTGCAGAATCCCGCCCAGGCCAGGGACCGCACGGTCTACCTGCCCCACATGCACCCGGGTGAGTACGCCCTCATCAACCGTGACTGGCGCTACATCCGCTACGGAGAGGACGGCGAAGAACTCTACGACCTGCAGAAGGATCCGCATGAATGGGACAACCTCGCGGATCATCCTGAACATGCCGACCTGAAGACCACGATGCGCAAGGCCGCCCCCGCCACCTTCGCGAGCCCCCGGGAAAAGCTCAATGCCCGCCGGGACCTCCTCATCGAAGGGGAGTCCTTCCGTTGGAAGAAGGACGCGAATCCTCCCAGGCGCAAAACAGGAAAGAAGAACGCGTCAAAGCCCCCCCCCGACACCGGCAGGAAGAACGTCCTCTTCATCGTGTGCGACGACCTGAATACGCATGTCTCACCCTCGGACTATGATCCCATTCATACCCCCACCCTGAGTCGACTCGCCTCTGAAGGGATGACTTTCACACGAACCTTCTGCCAGTATCCGGTCTGCGGTCCTTCCCGGGCCTCCTTTCTCAGCGGTCTCTACCCCGAGTCCACGGGGGTTCTCAACAATACCGCAGACATCCGGAAGGAACGCCCCGACAGCGTATCAATGCCGCAATTCTTCAAGCAGAACGGATACTGGACCGCGAGTGTTGGCAAGGTCTTCCACTCGTCCCGCCACGAACATGGCGAGGCGGCATGGCATGAATTCCATCGTTTCCAGAATGACGAACTGAAGGTCGTGCGGGAAGCTCGCGTGAAGTTCGAGGAGCAATACGGATCGATCGAGGATCGCTCCAACCGGAGAAAGTGGAAGGAACTGAAGAAGACGGTTTCGGGGAAACTGGATGCCCAGACCCCTCCAGGACGCGGGCGGAGTGGATTGACCGACGAGCAGCACAAGGACGGCAAGAATGCCCGCCAGGTCGTCCAATGGCTGCAGGCGGACACACCCGGTGACAAACCTTTCTTCATTGCCTGCGGAATCCAGAAGCCGCATGTCCCCTTCCTTGCCCCGGACAAGTATTTCGACCTCTACCCATTGGACAGGATTGTCTATCAGCCAGACCGGTCCAACCTCTGGGAAGGGCTTCCGCAATCCGCCGTCTCGAACCGCTACAAGGCCTTCGGATTCGACCTCGGAAAGGAAAATGACACCCTCCGCCGGGAATACATGCAGGCTTATCATGCCTGCATTTCCTTCATCGATGCCCAGTTGAAACTGGTCCTTGAGGCGCTGAAACAGAGCGGTCACTGGGAGGACACCATTATCGTTTTCACCTCGGACCATGGCTATCACCTGGGTGATCACTTCCTGTGGGGAAAGGTGACCCTCTTCGACATTGGAGCAAAGGTTCCGCTCATTGTGCGCGTCCCGGGAATGACCAGGGGCGGAACCACTTCCGAGGCCATGGTTGAGTTGATTGATCTCTACCCCACCCTGGCCGATCTCACCGGACTGAAACCACCTGAACACCTGCAGGGGACATCCCTTAGACCTCTCCTCGGACACCCGGAGCGAACGGGGAAAAAGAAATATGCTTACAGTGTGGTTTCCCGCGGAACCAAGCTGGGATACGCCCTCCGCAATCAGCGCTGGCGCTACGCCAGGTGGCCCGATGGAGAGGAACTCTACAATCTGGCCGATGATCCCGCCGAGAAGCGCAATCTGGCCGGGAAAGACCACCTCGTGGACCGCCTGCGGGAGTTCCGCCAACTTCTGGCCGGGAAACAGAAGGAGGCTGCGAGTCGTCGCTGACTCCTTCTCTTCCCCCAATCCAGGGACGCAAGGGCTACACTCTCTTCTCTGCCCCGGTCGAATCCCCGAAGCGGACTCCCGGGAGACCAACTTCCTTCAGCATGCGGACGAAGAGGTTGTTGAGTGGGGCCTCGCCCGCATCCACATGGCGGCCGGATTGGAATTTGCCGCCCGCATTCCCCGCCACCACGATGGGAAGATCGACGTGAGTATGCCAGTGGCCATCAGAGAGGCCACTGCCCCAGACCACCATCGAGTTGTGGAGGAGCGACTTCCCGTCAGCGTCCCTGGTTTCCTTCATGCGCTCGAGGAAGTAGGCAAGCTCCTCGCTGTAAAAACGATCGATCCGGCTCACCAACTCCATCTTCCTGGCATCCTTGCCGTGATGGGAAAGATCGTGGTGGCCTCCGCTCACGCCGATGTTGCGGAAGCTCCGGTTGCTCCCGTCATGTCCGATGAGGAAACTCACCACTCGAGTAGAATCACTCTGGAACGCGAGGAGCATCATGTCGAAGAGGATACGGATATGCTCCCGGTAATCCCGCGGAGTTCCATCCGGCGCGGATCGGCCCGGATCAGCAGGAGGACCCAGCCGTTCCACGCGCTCGATGCGCTGCTCAACCTCACGCACCCCGGTGAGGTATTCATCGAACTTCTCGCGATCCTCGCGCCCAAGGCGCTGCTCCATCTTGCGGGCCGAGTCCTGCACAAAATCGAGGATCGACTTTTGCTCCGCATGTCTCCGGGCGGCATTGGCAGCCCGCTCTTCGGGATTCCCCGATCCGTAAATGCGCTCGAAGACGGCGCGTGGATTTGATTCCGGGGTGGCGGGCAGGTGCTCGGACCGCCAGGAAATGTTGTACTGGTAGGCGCAGGAATAGCCGGCGTCGCAGGCTCCCGTATTGCGCACTCTCTCGCTGGTTAGTTCCAGGGAGGGAAGCCGGGTCTCCGCCGCGAGAAAGCGGGCCGCGAGCTGGTCGGCGGAGATCCCGACCTTCAGGTTGGCTCCCGAGGTTCGCAGGGGACGCGCACCGGTGAGGAAGGTGGCATTGGCTCGAGCATGGTCTCCTGCCCCGTCCTTGCCCGGATTCCCTTCCACCTGCGCATAGCCCTTCACGATCTGCAGATCGTTCCGGAAGGGCTCCAGAGGAGCCATGCTCTCGTTGAACTTGAAGTCCGTCCCGAAGCCCTCCGGCCGCCACTTATCCATGATCACTCCGTTCGGGACGTAGAGATAGGCGGAGCGGAGCGGAGCTCCGGTTGCGGTGAGACCCCGCGACCCCGCCTTGGCGACGGTCGCTGCGCCGGCCAGGGAGGTCATTCCTGGGAGGGTAATGCAGGCACCCAGACCGCGCAAAAACGTCCGGCGGCCGATCTGTTCGCGGGGAAAACTCATCGTGAACTCAAGTTCAGCTTATGATTCGGGTTTCGGAATCAACAATCAAGGGGATTCCTCCTCCAAAAGGAGTGACGGGCATCGGGGAAACCCGACAATCCAGATTCCAAATACACTCGGATTTTCCAGACTCCAGGGCACCTGATGCAGTGTGGCGCTTGGCCTCCGGCTTTATCTGAAGGTTGACCCGCCGAGTTTGATCGCCCGTCAACTCCCCTTACTCGGCCCGTTTCATTTGGAACGGCACACTCTCCACCACCCCGTAGAGGAACTCGCGCAGGCCACCGCCCGCGGTCTCGGCCTGCTTGATGATCCCGTCCACGGCCGGCGCATCGTAATACTCGACTCCCCGGCCCACCGCGTAGGTGAGCAGCTTTTCGGCAAGACACCGATGAAAGTCCTTCCTGCGCGGCCCCGCCAACACCTCCCGGAGACCACCGACGCCCACAAATTTCTCTCCCGTGACAAGCACACCGGAGGTTTCGAACTTCTCTCCCTCCCGCCACTGTCCGAGCGCGTTGTAGCGCTCGAGAGCCAGGCCGATGGGATCCAGCCTGGCGTGGCAGGAATGACAGAGCGGCTGGGAGCGATGATGCTCCATCAATTCCTCCACCGTGGCGTCCTTACCCAGCTTCTCCCTGGCATCTTCGAGAGCGGGGATGTTGGGCGGCGGTGGCGGTGGCGGAACACCCAGGAGGTTGTCGAGTATGTAGAGCCCTCGCTTGACCGGAGAAGTGCGGTCCGGATTGGACGTGGTGAGCAGGAAGCTCCCCTGGGTCAGGATTCCTCCCTGCCGTGAATTGCCCTCCAGACTCACCTTGCGGAACTCTTTCCCCTGGATTCCTGCCACCCCGTAAAAGGTCGCGAGCCGGTCGTTCACGAATGCGTAATCGGCAGTGATCAATTCCACCGCGGGCCGGTTCTCCTTCAGGATGTGCTCGAAGAAAAGCTGGGTCTCCTGCATCATGTCCTGCCGCGTGTAGAGATTGAAGATCTGGCGGGCCCGGTTTCCGTCCTTGATGCCGAGCAGGAGCGGCGTGTCAGAGATCTTCCCGTCCAACTCCCGGATCTGCAGCCACTGCCCGACAAAATTGCGGATGAAGCGCTCGGCCTTCGGGTCGGCCAGCATGCGATCTACATTGGCCCGCAGATTCGTTCGCAGTTTCCCGGCCCCTGCCTCATCGAGAAGGGCCTGGTCCGGCGCCGAACTCCAGAGAAAACACGAGAGCCGCGTGGCCAGGGCATACTCGTCGAGTGGAACGGCCCGAACCTCTCCCTCTCCCTTGCCCGGCAACTCCCCGCGGAGCAGGAAGTCGGGCGAGCTCAGCACGGCCGTGAGGGCGAAGCGAATTCCCGCCACGAACTGCCCTTCGGCCTCCCACTTCACCCTGGCGAGCGCGATGAGCCTGTCCAGGGTCTCCTCTTCGACAGGCTGGCGATAGGCCCGCGTGGCAAGGCGGCGCAGAATCTTCCGCGCGTATTGCTCCCGCTCCGCCGCTCCCTCCGGCGGCGGGCCTCCGTCGATGATGCGCCGGACGCTCTCGGGGTAACTGTCCCAGGCCATTGAGTCAGCCGATCCGGTCATCACTACACTGAGCACCTTCACCGCGAGGGGCACGTTCGCACTGGTCGCGCCCTTGCCGGGCACCATTTCAAACTCGAGTCGGCGGGGGCCCTTCTCCAACACCTGACTCAGTTCCAGCTCGAAGCTCTTCGTCCTGCTGTTCTCGAAGCTGATGGGCCGGGAGGCCAGCTCCCGGCCGTCAATCAGAACGCGCCAGGTGGCGTTTGCATCCTTGCCTCCGCTCTGCGCCACCACCTGGTAGCTGATCGCCAGGCGATGCCTGCCCGCCGTCTTGGCATCCCAGACTGTTCCTGCCCGATGAGCGCTTCCCGCCCGCATGAAGAGCGCCGACCGGGAACGATTCTTCTCATTGCGCATCTGGCCGGGATCGATGTTCACCGCCTGCGGACGGCCCGCCTCGAGGGGAATCGCCTGCGCCATGATGCGCTCAGCCGCCGCGAGATACTTCTCCATGAGAAGAGGTGAGATCGACAACACGTCCCCGATCGTGTCGAACCCGTAGCCGGTGTCGTCGGGCGGAAAGGCATCGTTCACATTGAACTTCACTCCCAGGATGTCCTCGATCGAATGGCCGTATTCGACGCGGTTGAGACGGCGCAACGTGACTCGCCCCGGATCGGGATTAGCCGGATCAAGTTCGAAGACCTTGCGCTCGATCCAGGCGATCAACTCCGCACGCTCATCCGCGGTCGGCTGATCTTTCTTGGCCGGCGGCATGAGATCGGTCCGCAGGTTCTTCCAGATCCGCAACCAGAGTTCCTGGTTGTCGAGGTGCTGGGCTCCTTTCCCGGGGTCGTCGAGGGAAACGTCCCCCTTCGCGTCCCCCTCACCGTGACACTCATAGCAGTAACGTTCGAGGAGAGGTTGCACCTCGGAGCCGAATTCCCCGCCCGCAGACTGCCCTGCCTCCTCCGCCACCGCAGGCACACACAGACAGGCGCCCAACGCGAACACGGGAATCCAGCAATCCGGTAGCACACCGGTCATACGCAAGCACGCAATTGGTTCCCTCCCGGCCATGCTCTACTTCCCGAAAAAAAAGTTCCGGAATACCTCCGCTGAAAAATTAACCCCGCCCGCCGAGGGGTGACTCCCGTCCCTGGCGAAGAGGCGCTTGCCTGTTCCCTCCTTCATTTCCCTCGCCCACGCCTCCCCGACCGGCACAACCAGCGCACCCTCCGTCGCGACCGCCGCTTCGCGATAACCAATCACCAACCGGTGCTGCATCTTCTCAAAAGTATCCTTGGGGAAGGCCTCCGCATTCTTGTGATCACCATCCCGGCGCCCCCAGGTCTGGAAGAAGACCGGCACCGCGCCCGCTTTCCTGATTTCCGTCACCAGGGTCTTCGCGTGCGGGATCATCTGCCTGCTACGCCGATCCCTGTTGAAGGCGGGCAACTGGCTCTGTTCCTGCAGCACCACCACATCCCATTTCCCCTCTCGGATTCTGGCAAGGGTCTCCTTGGAAGCGGCATGCTTCTCTAATGTCCAGCCACCCCTGCTCACACCCTCAACAACCACCTTCCGCCTTGCGTTCCGAACCAGCCTGGCGAGGGCGCCCGGCAACTTGAAGCTGTAACTGTTCCCCACGAAGAGGATCCTCGGTTCCTCAGTTTTTCTGAGCCGATCCTGCAGGGCCGCCTGTGAGTCCGCCGCTGGGGCCACTCCGGCAAGGAGAAGCCCAACGCATAGAAGCAACGATGTTTTCATGCCTGCCCCCATGAAGACCGGCCGCAGCCAAATTCCAAGAAGATCCTCCGCCGATCGTGACGCCAATGCGAGGCCGACGGCACCGAAGCAGGGTCTGCAGGCTGGGTTCCGCAGGCTAATACCGACAGTTCACATTGAACCAGAGGGAACGCGGAAGGCCGGTTGACCGCAGCCCGGAACTGCTCAATCCGGTGTCGATCTCCTCATCAAAGAGGTTCTCAACGTGGATCTGCATGGTCAGCGCATCAGCCACCTCAAACCGCCCGCCGAGCCTCGCCGTCCACCATGAGTCGAGACGGCGCTCTTCCAGCACGTCATCGTATTGACCGCTTCCGCATTCGAGCTCCGCAAAGAGATGCACCCGTTGGAAAGGATCACCCTCAACCCCGGCCACCAGGCGGTGTGCCGGACTCTGTGGAAAGCCCTTCCCCTGCAACAGGGACTGACCAGGGGACTTGGTGAACTCGGATTGTGAGAGCAGGTAGCGCAGGGTGCAGGCCCAGCGTGAGGAGACCTGCCAGCGGGCCCGGCTCTCCAACCCCCACACGCGGGCCTCCTCCACATTGCGTCGCTGTGCCACCGTTCCCCCCGGAGGAACAAACCCGGCTATCGCCTGCGCTTCGACCGGATCGGTGACGGGGACGTTGGCAATGGCATCCTGAATCCAGTGGTGGAAGATGTTGAGGTCGCATGAAAACCTCTCCGAGGGCGTCCACTCGACCCCTGCATCCACGGTATAAAAACGCTCCGGATCAAGACCTGCATTTGCTTCCGTGATGTCACTTCGAACCCGAAAAGGGCGGTAGAGTTCGTTGATCGTGGGAAGGCGGAAAGCCGTCCCGGCCGATGTCCGCACACGAACCGACTCCGAGAACCGGTAACCGATGGCACCGCTCAGGGAAGGAGCGGTTCCCTCCCGATCGCCGATCGCCGTGTCGCGCAGGAGCGCACCCGTGACGGCCCTCCGTTCGATTCGCCCACCATTCCGGAAAGCCCATCGATCGAACCGGGCGCTGCCCTCAAGTGACACCCCCGCATCCGTCGCGCAGGCCGCCCGGGCAAAGAACCCTCCCACACACTGCTCTCCACCCGCCCGGCGACGACGCAGAAAGCTCCCATCCACAAATCCTGCCCGCTCGTTGGTCTCACCGTTCATGTGTCGCAGGTCCGCACCCAGGATCACATCCACCCCCTCTGCCAGGTGCAGGGTGGCAGTCACTCCCCCGCCAATCCCCTCTCCCGGCACATCAAACTGGTCCAGGGCGGGGGCTTCCATGCTGCGCGTTGCATCGACCGAGGAAAAGAGCGCTTCAAAGTCGCGACGTTGATAATAGGCCGCCACCTGCCAGGTCTGGGAGGGAACTTCCTTGGTCACCCGAAGCGAGAGATCAAGGGCCGCAGTGGCATTGCGCGAAAGGATCGTGCCGTTCCCACGGTCCTCGTCGTAGTAGGACAGCGACGGTTCGATGGTAAGATCATTCGCAGGACGCCACACTACGCGCAGTTCCGCACCGTTCGTCACAAGCTCAAGCGGTCGATCCACTGCCCCGCGCTGACTCTTCTTCAATCCGTGGAAACCACCCGATTGCAGGGTGAAGGCGGCAACCTGAGCGGCAACCCTGGAGTCATCGGAGACCAGGTCACTCACCATCGTCAATCCGAGTGTCTCGTGAGTTCCTCCCGTGAACTGTAGCCTGGTCCGGTTCTCCACCAGTTCTCTGCTCGTGAGGCGCACGATCCCGGCTGGACTCTGATTCCCCCAGACCGCCGCCTGTGCTGCCGGGACAATCCGCACCGAGGAGAGCAACTCCGGATTGTATCGCGCCCAGGAAATCCAGCCCCCGAAGGGATCGTTCTGGGGAATCCCGTCGCGCAGCACCAGCGTCCGCGCGGTCGCGGTCGCCCCCGTCCCCCGCAAGCTCACCCCCGCCGAAGTAGGATGCCCAAAGATCGCTGACTGCCGCCGATAGAGCGAGAAGGACGGATCGGTTGACAGAAGTTCATCAATGGTCCGGGGAGATCTCGCGGCAATCTCATCCCCGGGCCAGGAAGCAACGGCAGGATCTCCACTCAACTCGCGCTCGGCCGTCACCACTGTTTCCGGGATGATCACGTCCTGCGCTCCACCCGTCGGGCCGGGAACAAGGAACAACGCCCACAGGAACGGAATGACGGACTGCGGGACAGTCCCTCCGCGGTTCGATCCAATCACCCCGGCAGGTGAACCGCTCGCCCTAGAAAAACTCATACGCTTCACGGATGCCAGAAGCCCGGGTCCAGACCGGGCCCCGGATTGTCCCAGAGATCGTCGAGAAGCTCACCACCACCCGGGCTGCGGGGAGCCAGATTCCTGATGAGTAAGCCATGCCTGAGAAACTCTAAAGCAGGCTCTTCTCCGGACAGAAGTGGAAAATCCCCGCAGATGGAGCACCTCCTCTGCAATCTCCACGAAATGGATTCTCCTCTCCCCCGGATCCTCCCTAGACTGTCTCCAGTGAAGACCCACCTCCCTGCCGTCCTCATCCCCTTTTCGGCCCTCATCTGGACAATCTCCATCGCGGCCGAGCCCAAGTCCGTCGACTGGCCCGTCTACCTTGGGGGCAAGGAACGCAATCTTTACTCGCCCCTGGCACAGATCAACCGCGGAAATGTGAAGGCACTGAAGATGGCCTGGAGTTACGATACCGGACAAAAGGCGGAGTACCAGGCCAACAACCTCATCGTGCGCGGCGTTCTCTACACGCCCATCGCGACCCGCGAGATCGTGGCTCTCAATGCCGCCACCGGACAGCCCCTCTGGAAATGGGATCCGGGACAGGAGAAGACCGGCCGCGGGCGGCAACGGCAGCGCGGACTGGTTTACTGGGAAAACGAACAGGGCGGGGAACGGAGACTTCTCACGGGCGTGAAAGGGCACCTTTTCGCAGTCGACCCCGACACCGGCAAGACCATCCGTGAGTTCGGCGACAACGGATCGATCGTCCTCGGATCAGGACTCAACACCCCGGGCGTGATCTACCGGGACCTGGTCATCGTGGGCGGGGTTGGTGGAGTGGGGGCGGTCCGCGCCTACGACGTGCGGACCGGGAAACGCCGCTGGATCTTCAACCTCATCCCGCAACCCGGCGAGTTCGGTCATGATACCTGGCCCAAGGACGCCTGGAAGACCGCCACCGGCACCATGCCCTGGTGCGGTCAATCGCTCGATGAGAAACGAGGGATCGTCTACGTCGCCACCAAGACAGCCGAACCCGACTTCTACGGTGGAAAGCGTCACGGAATGAACCTCTTTGCCAACTGTGTTCTCGCCCTCGATGCTGCCACCGGCAAACGAATCTGGCACTTCCAGATCATTCACCACGACCTGCTCGACAAGGACCTTCCGTGCCCACCTGTCCTCCTGACCGTCACCCATGACGGCAAAAAGATCGATGCCGTCGCCCAGGGAGCCAAGCACGGACTCCTTTTCGTTTTCAACCGCGTCACCGGAGAACCTCTCTGGCCCATCGAAGAGCGTCCCGTCCCCCAATCCGACCTCATCGGCGAAAAGGCCTGGCCCACCCAGCCCTTCCCCACCAGGCCCGAACCCCTCATGCGACAGCGCTACACCGAAGCGGACGCCTCCAACATCTCTCCCACCACTCACCAGCTGACCCTCGACCGCATCCGTGCTTCCCCCAACTTCGGCCCCTTCCCGGCGCCCAGTCTGAAGGAAACCATCATGTTTCCGGGCTACGACGGGGGCATGGAATGGGGCGGCGGGGCGGCCGATCCCGCTGGCGTCTACTACGTGAACATCAACGAGATGCCATGGATCTTGCAGATGATCGAGACCAGGCGTGCCGATGGGTCCAGCCTGGCGGCCGGCGAACGCGACTACCTGATCAACTGCAGCGCCTGCCACGGTGTCGATCGAAAGGGAAACATGGCAGCCGGCTTCCCTCCCCTTCTCGATCTCGCCAAGCGCAAACCCCGTGAGGAAATCGATAAAATCACCCGCGACGGAGCGGGGCGCATGCCGCCTTACGCGTCCATGCCCGAGAAAAAGCGCATGGCAATCCTCGACTACGTTCTCAATGTCCCACCCCGCGACGGGAAACGCGACGGGGAGGAAAAGGAACCGTCCGCCCAACCCTCCTACGCCTTCGGAGGGTTCCGGCGCTACCTTGATCCCGAAGGATACCCCGCAATCAAGCCCCCCTGGGGCACCCTCAACGCGGTCGATCTCAACACCGGAAAAATCAAGTGGAAGGTTGTTCTGGGCGAGTATCCTGAACTCACCAAGCGCGGCATTCCTCCCACCGGCACTGAAAACTACGGAGGACCGGTGGTAACCGCCGGCGGCCTCCTCTTCATTGGAGCAACCGCCGATGAAACTTTTCGTGCCTTTGACAAGGAGAACGGGAAACTCCTCTGGAAAACCAAGCTCCCCTTCGGAGGCAACGCCACACCCAGCACCTACATGATCGATGGTCGCCAGTATGTCGTCATTTCCGCCGGAGGGGGCAAATCCAACCGACCCCGCGGCGGCATGCTGGTGGCCTTCGCCTTGCCAGAGTGACAGGCCCACCCTGCTTCCGTGGCCACGCCCTGCAGACAACCTCTGCCTCAGCGTGGAAAACCCGGGACCCTCCCCGTGACCTGACCTCCAAATCCTCCCCGGCAGATCCGAATCCTCTGAAGCGGGGGTGACGCGGCAGAAAAACCGATCACCTGCCCTCTCCGGAGGGACCGATGAGTTCGATGAAATTGCCGTCGGGATCACGGAAAACGGTCAGGTGATTGGCGCCACCGATGGGAGCCGGTGTTTTCCCAAGAGTCTTCACCCCGGCCTTCTTCAGACGTGCCATCATGGCATCCATGTCCGTCACGAAGAGGGTGAGATAGGAAACCCCGAGCGTGCTGTGGATGTATTTCTGGTCCGGGGCGGCACCCTGGGCCTTGGGAAAGGCCATCATCTTGAGCTTGGTGGAAGGTTTTCCGCTGGCATCCACGGCGACAAAGACCCGCGCGGTGACATCCTGGTTGTCCGTGAGTCCGAAGTCCCCCGTCACCTTCCCCGGCACCTTGAAGCCCTTGACCTCCTGGAGTCCAAGCACCTCGGTGTAGAACTTGGCCGACCGGTCCAGATCCCGGACGACAATCCCGAGGTCGATAACACCTTTAGCGTAAAGCCCGTCCTGCGCCTTCTTCCCTTCCTGGGCAGAGGCGACGGTGATCAGGGACAGGAAGGAAGCAAGGGCAAGCGCGGTGGTTCTTTGCATAACAGTCCCGACGGTAGGAACGCGGACGGGACGCGCAAGGAGTTTATTGGCGGATGTGAGATTGCTCCTCTGGCCTGCGTGCTCACGGCAGGCGGCTCAGAATCACGATCACCACTCACATCCCGAAGACCGGATCACTTCCCTCCTCGTTCCTGATGATCGGACCGGACCTACCCAAAGAGCTCCATAATCGGCTCGGTAACGCCATCCGGAGTCACGTAGAAGGGACGCTGCTCAATGGTGTAGTGGTGGTCGTGGGAAATCCCCATGGCCCGGTAGATGCTGGCGTGCAGTTGCTCGGTGGTAACCGGGTCCTTCACGGTGGTACAGGGACGCTCATCGGCGGTCTCTCCGTAGACGAAGCCCTTCTTCGCGCCCCCGCCAAAAAGGAGCACGCTCCCTGCGCCGGTGAAATGACGGTGCATGCCATAGTGCTGGGGAGCATCGACCCGGGGGGGCACGTTGACCTGATCCTTGACCTTCTTCTCGGGTTTGCCCTCCATCATCATGTCACGACTGAATTCGCTGGCCACCACGATGAGGGTGCGGTCGAGGAGCTTGCGGGCTTCCAGGTCGAGAACAAGCTGGGCGATGGGTGCGTCGATCATCTGCTTGAGCTCCTTCATGCGGGTATGCCCGTTGTCGTGCGTATCCCAGTATTTGAACGGGTAATAGCCATGGGTGACCTCGATGAACCGGGCACCGGCCTCGGTGAGACGCCGGGCGAGGAGACAGCCCAGACCAAAGCGCCCTCCTACCTTGTAGGTATCGTAACTCTCCTTGGGTTCCAGGCTCAGGTCGAAGGCCTTCCGCGCCTTGGGACTGGACAGAAGGCGGTGCGCATTGTCGATGGACTTGAGAAGAGAATCGCGCTGGTAATCAGAGCCGTGTTGCTGAATCGGGCTATCGGCGAGCAGTTTCTTGTAAGCCTGATAACGCTTGGCAAAACGCTCATCACTCATTCCCGGGGGGGGCTTGACCGCCTCCACCGCCTGATCCGGTTCCACCAGGAAAAAGGGTCCGAATTCGCTGCCCAGGAACCCCGCCGTGTGGAAGGCCTTGAGGGATTCCTTCTCGCCGCTGTCAAAAGTCTGCCCGATGTCGATGAAGGCGGGAAGATCCGGATTGAGCGGTCCAAGGGTGCGGGCAATCCACGATCCGATATGCGGGGCCGCCACCGTGAGGGGCGGCTCATAGGCGGTGTGCCAGTGATACTGGTGACGACTGTGAAGAATGAATCCAAGGTCAGCGGCTCGATAGGTCTTGATGAGTGTGCCGCGGTCCATGACCTTGCCGATCTTTTCCAGTCCCTCCGTGAACTGGAGCCCATCCACCACGGTGTCAACCGCCGGAAAGGTCGAAAGGACCTTCTTGGGATCGAGCCCCTTTTCATAGGGAACGTAACGCTTTGGATCGAAGGTGTCCGTGCTGGCCATTCCTCCGCCCATCCAGAGCACGATCACGGTATCGGCAGTGGAATGGAGCGAAGCGTCCCTGGCCGCGGCAGTGGCAGCAGGGCAACCGCCCGCCAGTGCCCCGAGGGTAGCGGCCGAGGCGGAAGAGAGAAAATCGCGGCGGTTGGTTGGATTACTCATGTCGCTTGTTTCGCACAATCTGCGCTTAATGGATTAACTGGAATTCCGGATGCATGGCCAGCATCCACAATAAATCTTCTATTCCCCTGGAGGTGGCAGGATTTCCTATCACACCCAGAGTGAATTTCAGCTCCCCATCCGAAGGCGCCCGGCCAAGCGCACTCGCAAAGAGGTCGGTCACCAGGGCTTTCGGTTTGCGTCCTGAATCCAGCCAGGACTTCCCTCCCCGCGCCACCAGGTCGGCAACCGACCTGCCATTGGATAACTCGATGAACTGTGCGGTGGTGGAATGGGATTCCCGCCGCGTGACGATCACGTCTCGCTTTGGCCTCCCGAGGGTCCGCATGAGATGATCCAGGTTGCGGCGTCCGGCGCGCTTGCCCCCTGTCCCCCGCGCCACCACCGGAGCATCACCCCCACCAATTCCGTACACGAGAAATTCCACGTCTGCCCAGCCCTTGGGATCCCCGGTCGCACTCTCATCGGCGCCAACCGTGGCAGTGAAGCGGGTGAACCCCCTGCCCGAAAGATCATAGGCAATCACCGACTCGGCATGAGTACCGAGACCGGAGGAGTAGCCCGTGCCCTCAATACGTAATGGAGTCCCGGTTACGGACTTATCCTTGATGACCTTGCCCCAGCCGGACGAGGCCTTCAGCCAGGGCAGATCGGTCAACTTGACCTTCCTGCCCCCCGCCCCATGAAGGACGGGATCGACCCAGTTGGCATGATCCCAGCTTGTCCCGCGCTTCCCTTTCCCAACCATCAGGACCAGGAGATCTTTGCTCGAAATGTCCACGTCGACCTTCTTCGCTCCTCCGGTGATCACCCCGCTGTCGTAGAGAGCAGTCCTGCGATCGAACCGTTCCGGCAGATCCTGTGTTTTCTCCGGGGGCTTTCCACCGGCCGCGAAAACAATCTGGTCCAAGCCATCGAGGAACTGCTCGGCCGACATCCGGCGTATCTCCGGACCACGGAAGACAAATTCATCAGCATCCGGATCGAGGGGGACGGAAAGCCGCTGATAAGCCTGCGAAGTGAGAAGCAGGTTCATGGTATGTTTCAGGTCGTATCCGTGCTCCGCGAAATCAACTGCCAGCCAGTCCAGGAGATCCTGGTTCCAGGCCGGATTGTCCATTTCGTCAACCGGCTCGACCAGCCCCCGTCCAAAGAAAACCGCCCAGAGGCGATTGACCATGGTGCGGGCCAGGCGCCCATTCCCGGGAGAGGTCATGATTGCCGCCAGTTGCTCGATGCGTTTTTCGGGCGGCACGGAGAGATCAATCTTTCCAAGCTCCGGATACAGAAAGGCAGGAGCCACCTTTTCCCCGATCGGCTTGTTGCAACGGTGGATATCTAGGGGGCCACCGGCAAATATCGCCGCGAACGCATAGGTCTGCTTGAGGGTCCAGTCGTTGATAAAGGAATCGTGACAGGATGCACATTTGATATTCAGCCCCAGAAACACCTGCGCGACGTTCTGGGCAGCCTGTATCTCCGTCACCTGAGAAGCATTGACAGTCCCCCGCCAGGCAATCCCCTTGATGAACCCATCGGACCCTCCCACCGGATTGATCAACTCACGCACGAACTGATCGTAGGGCTTGTTCTCGGTGAGCGAGGCCTTCAACCAGCCGGTGATCGGCTTGCCCCCTCCCCCATGGTACTGACGCGTGTAGCTGTTGCGGAGGCTGTCGTTCCAGAAACTCACCCAGTGCTCCGAGTAGTTCTCCCTGTCGGCCAGAAGATCCGCCACCAGACGGGCGCGCTTGTCGGATCGCTCATCGGCCTGAAAGGTCTCCAGTTCATCCGCAGTGGGCAGCAACCCGAGAGCGTCGAGGAAGACCCGGCGTGCAAAAACGGCATCGCCTGCGACCGCGGTCGGCGAAACATTCTGCTTCCTGTAGTAGGGCGACAGCAAGCGGTCGACCGGATTTGTCTCCGGGCCCGGTGGAAGCACAACCTTGCGCGGAGCCACCGGAGCATTGCGGAACTTGGCAAAGGTGAATCCCTTCTCCCACTTCATTCCCTGATCGATCCACGCCCTCAGAATGGAAACCTCCTCCAGGCTCAGCGGATCCCCCTTGACCGGCATGCGCTCGTCAGGATCGTTACTAAGCGCCAGTTCAATGAGGAGGCTGTCGGCGCTCTTTCCCGGAACGACCGCTGGACCACTGTCACCACCTCCCAGAAAGGTGTGGATGTGATCAATATTGAACCCCCCCTTGCGCTTTCCGTTGGCGTGGCACTTGGTACAACGCCGATCAAGGATGGGTTTCACATCCTCGGCAAAGTCAATCCTGCGCGAGGCGGCGGGCGGCCTCTCACGAGGAGCGTCCTCTGCCTCGGCAAGAGACGGGAGCGCCAACAAAATCGCGACCGTGGTGACGGAAAAAATGGGGAGCTGTCGGAGCATGGCCGGTAGCAATCCTCTGAAGCTGTTGGTGATATGAAAGAAAAAACCGATTGGATGAACCGATTACCGGAAAACAATCCCCTCCCGCAGACAATCCCTCCGGACATGCTGCTTTCCCGACGATTTCCCTGCCGGGGCACCAAATCGATCGGTTTTCTCCCCCGACCGAAACCGTCCCTGCCTACTTGGACCCTCGCGAGCGCATGGAGAGGATACTTGTCCCGTGGGTCACGATGCCGGATCCCCCCGTGATGACACGCTTGACCGGCAGGCCGCTTTCGGGATCATGAGTAAGCGGTTCATCGGTCATTTTCTGCTGCACCTCGAAGCGGCGGGGCTTTTCCTCAGGATTTTCCGGGATCGTTTCGTAAACATACGTAGCCATGAGTCTCGACAGGTCGTGCTTGGTTGAGGAAGAGCTTACTCCGCTTCGACGCAGCGATCAAACCGAGAAGATGCAAACCGGATTCCGCCCATGAAATTGGACAAACATGGCCGATTCGTCGGCAGGAGACTGAGAAACGACCGCTTCTTCCAGCTCCTTCTCGTTCTCCTGGGAGCCAGTGTGGGATGGTGGTTACTTAAGCCCACCGGCTTCGGGACGTGGGGTGGAGCGGGCATAAGGACCGGTCACGTGGAGCACGAGAATCTCACTGAAATCTCAGGCATCGTGTTGAGTCGACGCAACCCGGACGTCATTTGGGCCCACAACGATTCGGGAGGCATCGCACGGGTCTTCGCCCTGAAGACAGACGGCACCCATCTCGGCGCCTTCCCACTCGCCGGCGCCCGGGCCATCGACTGGGAGGACATCGCGATTGGACCGGGACCGTCGTCCGATGTCGATTACCTCTATCTCGCGGATACGGGCAACAACACCCTGACCCGCAGCGTGGTCACCGTCTACCGCGTCCCGGAACCCCGGCTTGACGGGAAAAGCTCCACCGCCACGCGTTCACTGAATGGAGTGGAGGCGCTGTCCTTCCGTTTTCCCGGCAGTCCCCACGAATGTGAAACCCTGCTGGTCGATCCGCTTACCGCCGACCTTTACCTCGTAAGTCGGGATCGCAACGCCAGGCAGGGTGGCAACTCGTTCGTCTTTCTCTCCCCCGCCCCACACAGACCCGGGACGACCCGGACGCTGGAACTGGTGGCGAGTTTTCCCGCCCCGATCGAGATCAAGGGCGGGGACATCTCACCAGACGGCGGCATGATCCTGTTGCGCGCCCACTCCACACGCCAACAGGGCAAGGCACTCCTCTGGAACCGGGAGAGGAAAGAAGCTCCTCTGGCTCAGGTTTTCGGGGAACCGGGTCACAGTGCCCCCGTTCGCCGCGAACCGAAGGGCGAAGCAATCGCCTTTTCTGCAGATGGCCGGAGTTACTTCACGGTTGGAGAAGGCCTGACGGCCCCGATCTATCGTTACGACGTGCCCCCCGAACCCGATCAGTGAAGAAGGAACGTCTCCTGAAACCCCGCTCCGACACATCTGCAACCTCTCCCAGGGACCCAGGGAAATCTGATGCTCGCCATCCCCCCGGCACGCTGTTTCCTTTCCGCATGTTCACTTCTCTGCCCTTTCCCTCCCAACGTGGAACTCTCCTCGTCGGGATCACTGCCTGTCTCGCCCTGACTGCAAAGGCCCAGCATGATATCCAACGCAACGCCGTGCAGAAGATCGCGCTTGGCCAGCATGAGCAGGCGACCACGATCCTTGCCGGGGGCAAGAAACCGGACGCGGGCAAAGCCGAGACGCTCTTCGTGGAAACCCTCAACCTGGCAGCCCAGGACAAGATCGAGGAAGCAATCTCCAGGCGGAAGCTGGCCCTTGCGGCCGGTCTTCCGCTGGAACGCTTCGTGGCGGGCCCCCGGAAACTGCTCTCCAGACTTCCCCCGGCCGAGGGCCTGATTGAGGTGGAACTGGTGCACGGCCCGATGGTCGGGGCGGTCACTTCCGAGGCTGCCTCCTTCTGGGTGCGCACCAGGGAACCTGCCACGGTGACGATCCGGATCGGGGAAAAGGAATTCTCCAACCGCACAACCGTGGAGGCAGACTACACGGCCGTCATCAGGGTGGACGGACTCAAGCCGATGACGACCTATGCCTACAAGGTGCTCGTAAATGGCAAGGAAATCCCTGCCGGGCAGACGAACCTGCGGACCTTCCCTTCACGGAACAAACCCCAGCCGTTCGCAGTCGGCTTCGGCGGCGGGGCGGGCTACATCCCTGAGTGGGAGCGCCAGTGGGACAACATCTCGACCTTCCAGCCCCTGGCCTTTCTCATGCTGGGCGACAACGTCTACATCGACCAACCCGAACACAGCCTCTGCCAGCACTACTGCTATTATCGCCGCCAGAGCCGTCCGGAGTGGCGCCGGTTCACGGCCCGGACCGCGATCTATTCCATTTGGGATGATCACGACTTCGGAACGAACGACTGCATACCCGGACCTGCCATCGAAAAGCCTGCCTGGAAGCGCAAAGTGTGGGAAATCTACCGACAGAACTGGATCAATCCGTCCTACGGTGGTGGTGAGAAACAGCCTGGCTGCTGGTATGACTTCATGATTGGCGATGTGCATTTCATCATGCTCGATGGACGCTACTACCGGGATCTCAAGGGCGGCTCCATGCTGGGACCGGTGCAGAAAGCCTGGCTCAGGAAGACTCTCACTGCATCACCAGGGACCTTCAAGGTGATCGCCTCACCAGTCCCCTTCTCTCCCAGGATCAAACCAGGAAGCAAGGATCCCTGGGATGGCTTTCCGGAGGAGCGGGCCGAAATCTTCTCCTGGATCAGGAAGGACAGGATCGAGGGTGTCCTTCTCATCGCAGCCGACCGGCACCGGACCGATCTGCGGACCATTCCAAATGATGACAGCTACACTCTCCATGAATTCGAGAGCTCGCGGCTGACCAATCGACACACCCACAAGGTGGTACAGACTGACGGTCTGGTGTGGGGCTATAACAGGACCTGCTCCTTCGCACTCATGCGGTTCGACACCACCAGACCGGACCCACAGGTCACCTTCGAGTTGATCGACATCGATGGAACGCGCCACCACTCTCACACTCTGAAACGCAGCTCCCTGAAGTAGTGCTCTTCTGAACACGTGTAAACGTGAATAACCTTGAGTGTTTGGCGATGGCCATGGCCTTACAATTGAGTAAACTGGTGTTTAACTGATCAGGATATTTTCTCTGCCATGCTGACGATTACCGGAACAAAGGGAGAAGCCTTCTGCGACGGGATGACTCGCCGGGGGTTTCTCAGGATAGGAGGACTCGGCCTGGGAGGCGCAACCCTGCCGCAGATCCTGCAGGCCGAATCCAGGACGCAGAGCAAGCCGCTCGATCACAAGGCCGTCATCATGATCTTCCTGGCGGGCGGCCCGCCCCATCAGGACATGTGGGATCTCAAGATGGAGGCCCCCTCCGGTGTCCGGGGAGAGTTCAAACCAATCTCAACCAATGTTCCTGGAATCCAGATCTGCGAACTGTTTCCGCAGATGGCCAGGATGATGGACAAGTTCTCCGTGATCCGATCGATGGTTGGAGCCGGTGGCGGCCATGATGCGGTTATGTGCCTGACCGGACGCAAGCCCCAGGGCCCGCAGCCCCCGGGTGGCTGGCCCAGCATTGGCTCGGTCCTTTCCAAGCTGGAAGGCCAGGTCACTCCCGGGGTGCCCTCCTTCTTCGGGCTCTCCCCGAAGTGTGGACATGATCAGTGGGGCGACCCAGGCAAGCCCGGCTTTCTCGGCCCCTCGCATGCCGCCTTTGCCCCCTTCCGCGGAGGCGGCAAGGAAGACATGGTGCTCAAGGACATCAGCCTCGAGCGCCTCGCAGACCGCAAGTCGCTCCTCAAGTCCTTCGACAGGCTCCGCCGCGATGTCGATGGATCGGGTGCAATGGAGGGGATGGACACCTTCACTGAACAGGCCTTCGGGGTCCTCACCTCGAGCCGCCTGGCAAAGGCCTTCAATCTCAGCGAGGAAGACCCGAGAATCGTGGAACGCTACGGCAAGGGAACCGAGAAACTCACCGCGGACGGACCCTGGAAGCGGCTTGACCAGTTCCTCATGGCCCGTCGCCTGGTGGAGGCCGGTGCCCGCTGCGTCACCCTCGGCTTCAGCCGCTGGGACTGGCACGGCGGAAACTTCAAACGCGGCCGCGAGGACTTTCCCCTGCTGGATCAGGGCATTACCGCCCTGGTGCAGGACCTGCACGACCGCGGCATGGAGAAGGACGTGAGCGTGGTGGTCTGGGGTGAGTTCGGACGCACGCCCAAGATCAATAAAGGCGCCGGGCGGGATCACTGGCCCAAAGTCTCCACTGCCCTCCTGGCGGGCGGCGGCATGAACCACGGCCAGATCATCGGCTCCACCACCCGCGATGGAGGAGAGGCCGACGATCGCCCCGTGAAGTTTCCCGAGGTGTTTTCCACTCTCTATCACTGCCTGGGCATCGATGCCCGGCAAACCACCATCGATGATCTCTCCGGACTTCCACGCCGCCTCGTGGACAGCGAACATGCCCCGATGCCCGAACTAGTTGGATAAGACTTTTCCTTCCTTCCGTGAAACCCATCATACCACTGTGCTGTGGCCTCGTGCTTGCAGCAGCGACGCCTCGAATCAACGCCCAGGATGATCCCCGGGATTCCTCGCCCGCGGTCCCGGCCGCGGACGGATCATCGTCCACCGCTCCTCCACCGGCTCCCCCCGCTCTCTCCTGGAGCAGCGAGGAGGAGATCGGGATGACCGGTCCGCACATCCTCCATCAGCTGGTAGTCACCGCCCGTCACGGTGGAGCTCACGATCTGGATGCCAGCGCCCTGGCCAGTTACTCAGTTGAACCGGCAGGAGTGGTCAAGGTTGAGAGCGATGGTCTCATCCGGGTCATTGCGGATGGCGAAGCCACCATCACCGCCAGCTACGAGGGTGCCTCGCTCACCCGCCAGGTGAAGGTGAACCGGGCCGGGGAAGTCATTCCCATCAGTTTCCCCAATGAAGTGGTTCCTATCTTCACTCGCCATGGCTGCAACAGCGGAGGGTGCCATGGAAAGGCTGAGGGTCAGAACGGCTTCAGACTTTCCCTCCTCGGATACGAACCGGAGGATGATCATGAATACCTCGTGCAGGAAGCGCGTGGACGACGCATCTTCAGGGCCTCCCCCCGGCACAGTCTCCTTCTTCTCAAGGGCAGCGGGGAACTCCCCCACGAGGGCGGATCACGGCTGGGCAGGGACAGCGACGACTACCGGACCCTCGTGCGCTGGATCCGCCAGGGCCTCCCCTACGGACCGGAGAACGACCCCTCCGTGCAGCGCCTCGCGGTCGAACCACAGGAGCGCCTTGCCCGTGCGAAAGCGGCCCAGCAACTCCGCGTGGTCGCTCACTTCAGCGACGGCTCCACCAGAGATGTCACCAGGATTGCACAGTATACGTCCAACGACGAGGAGATGGCTACGGTGAGCGGTCGGGGACTGGTGACCATGCGTGAACGTCCGGGAAGCACCTCGGTCATGATCCGGTTCCAGGAACACGTGGATGTCTTCCGCTCCACCATTCCGCTTGGCGCGCCGGTTGATGATCTGCCCACACCCGCCAACCTGGTGGACGAACACATCTTCGCCAAGCTGCGCACCCTCGGCCTTCCACCCTCCCAGCTCTGCGACGACGCCACCTTCCTGCGTCGCGTGACGATCGACATCGCCGGACGCCTCCCCTCTCTCGAGGAGACTGACAGTTTCCTGGCAGAAACAGATGCCGACAAGCGTGCTCGCAAGATCGACCAACTCCTAACCGGGACTGACTATGCCGACTACTTCGCCGGCAAGTGGGCCGCCATCCTCCGCAACAAGCGAACCTCCGCCCACCATGCACGCGGCAGCTTCGCCTTCCACGCCTGGATCCGGGATGCCCTGCACCAGAACCGCCCCTACCACGAGTTCGTGAAGGAGTTCGTGGCGGCTTCCGGCGAAGTCGGGGAAAACCCGCCGGTGATCTGGTATCGCACCGTCAAGGACAGCAAGGAACAGCTGCAGGACCTGGCCCAGATCTTCCTTGGGCAACGACTGCAGTGCGCGCAATGCCACCACCATCCCTACGAGAAGTGGAGTCAGGACGACTACTACGGCTTCGAGGCCTTCTTCTCCAAGGTGGGCCGCAAGCCGGGCAACCAGCCGGGGGAGGAGATCATCTTTAACAAGCCCGGGAAAGCGAGCGCGCAGAACCCCCGCAGTGGACGATCTCTTCCGCCCAAGCCCCTCGGGGGAGCAGAAATCGAATTGGCTCAGCACCAGGACCCCCGCGATTCGCTGGCAGACTGGATGACTGACGAGAAGAACCCCTTCTTCGCCAGGATGCTCGTCAACCGCTACTGGAAGCACTTCTTCAGCCGCGGACTCGTCGACCCCGAGGATGACATGCGGGTCACCAATCCTCCAACCCATCCCGCCCTGCTTGATGACCTCGCCCGGAACTTCGTGGAGAGTGGCTACGACCTGAAAGCCCTGATCCGCACCATCTGCAACAGCAAGACCTATCAACTGAGCGCCATTCCGAACGAACACAACATCGGGGACCGGCAGAACTACTCACGCTTCTACCCCCGACGCCTTCCCGCTGAAATCCTCCTCGACGGGATCAATACCGTCACCAACTCGAAGGAGAAGTTCAATGGACAACCACAGGGAGTGCGTGCGGTACAGCTCCCTGATGACCAGTTCACCAAGGAGTCCTACTTCCTCTCGGTCTTCGGTCGTCCCGACATGAACAGCGCCTGCGAATGCGAGCGGGTGGACGATGTCAACCTGGCCCAGGCCCTGCACCTGGTGAACTCCACCAACATCCGCAACAAACTCGCCTCCAACGAGGCGCGGGCCGCCCTGCTCCTGAAAAACAGGGAAGCCAGCGAAGAGACGCGCATCAGCGAACTTTATCGCCGTGCGTTTTCGCGGTCACCCAGCCCTGAGGAACTGGACATCGGGGTCACCTACCTCAACCGGAAGCGAACGCCACCCGATCCCGCAACCCTGAGCGAGGAGGAGAAAAAGAAACCCAAGACCCCCGAGATGCTGGAGCGCGAGTCCTATGAGGATCTCATCTGGGCACTGCTCAACACCAAGGAGTTCCTCTTTAATCACTAACTGTAACCCGGTGTGATCAGTTCACGTTACAGACCGCGGATTCTCCTCACCACGTTTGCGGTTTTCGGAGTGTCCCCTGCGATCGCTCAACTCCCCCAACCCGACCTGCAGACCATTTTCCCGCAGGGTGCCCAGATCGGACAGACGGTGGAAGTCACCATCGGCGGAACCGACCTGGGAGAAGCCACCGGTTTGCTCTTCTCCCATCCCGGCATCAGGTGCGGGCAGATCCCGGTGGAAGCCACCGAGTTTCAACCCGCAGGTCACAAGCCGCTGAGCTACCGGGTGTCGGTTGCTCCCGAAGTCCCGCCCGGTGTTTACGAAGTCACCGTCCGCACGCGCCTCGGCCTGACCGCCCCGCGCGCCTTTGCGGTGGGCACCATGCCCGAGAAGATCCACCAGACCAACAATTCGCCCGAAACGGCGGAGGAACTTCCCCTCAATACCGTGATGAACGGGCATGCGGACACCTCTGCGATCGACCACTACAAACTGAATCTCAAGCAGGGCCAGCGGGTCATCATCCGCTGCAGTGCCCAGGTCATCGACTCCCGCATGGACGGCACGATTTCCATCTCGAACAGCAGCGGTCACGAGTACAAGCGCGACCGCGACACGATCGGCCGCGATCCTCTTCTCGATTTCACCGCACCTGGGGACGACACCTATCTCCTCCGCGTTCACGACTTCACGTTTGCCGGCGGAACACAGTATCCCTACCGGTTGAGCGCAAGCGACGCTCCCCACATCGACTTCATAGACCCTCCCGCCGGCGCCCCCGGCACCACTGGCAGATTCAAGATCTACGGCCGCAATCTCCCTGGAGGCAGCACGGGCGAAGGAGTGCGTCTGGGGGTGGAGGAACTGGAGAGCATCGAGGTCGACATCCCCCTCACCGGGCAGGGGGCTCCCGAACTGGCCACACGGTCGGTTCATGCCTCCCTCGTACCTGGAATGACCTGGCGCCTGGAAGCGAACGGCAAGAAATCCAATCCAGTTCGCATCGGTTTCGCCATCGACCCCGCGATCCGGGGTGAGGAAGGCCAGGAGCAGACCATCCCGGTCCCAAGCGAAACTCACGGGCGTTTCGATGCCAAGGCTGATCTCGATCACTATCGCTTCGAGGCAAGAAAAGGCCAACCGCTCTGGATCGAATGCCTCGCCACCCGGATCCGGACGGGCTCCGATCCCGTCCTGTGGATCGATCAGATCACGGTGGACGACAAGGGTGTCGAACAATTCAAGGAAATCGCGGGTAACGACGACGCCGGCGGCACCCCCGGAGGAAAGAGTTTTCCGATCCGGAACCGCGATTGTGCCTTGCGCTTCGATCCTCCCGCCGACGGCAGGTATCGCCTCCGACTGCACGATTATACCGGCCGCGGCGGTCCCGCCGCCCTCTACCGCCTGATCGTCCGTCCGGTCGCCCCCGACTTTGATCTGGTGGTCACCCCCTGGTATACCGCCTCGAACAAGGACGCCAAGGGAGTCTCCCGGCAGGTCGCCCTGATCCGGCAGGGGGGCACCACTTTGCTGCGCACCTTCGCCATGCGTCGGAACGGATTCAAGGATCCCATAAAGCTCTCCGTGACGGGGCTTCCCCCGGGAGTGAGTTGTCCCCCGGTCATCCTGCCCGCGGACAGGGACACCGCCACCCTCGTGGTTCACGGCACCATGGAAGCGGCCAGTTGGCAGGGATTCGTGCAGGTTGTGGGAAAAGCGGGCGAGATAGAGCAGACCGCCAGACCGGGAACCATTTCCTGGTCGATTGGAAACTGGGACACCGAGTTCACCCGGGCGCGCCTTTCTCAACAACTTCCCCTCTCCGTGATCGCTGAAGAAAAGGAACCCATCATCATCCAACCCGCCCAGGACCGCTACGAGGTTGAACTGGGGGGAAAAGTGGAGATCCCCTTCAAGCTTGAGAAGGCGATGGGCTTGAAAGGCGATTTCACCGTCGTGGTGTCCGGGCTCCCCCACTCCAAACCTCCCTCGGTCACGGTGAAGCAGGACGCCGGGGAGGGAAAACTGGCCCTGACCTTCGCCAAGAGCAACGAGTTCAAGGTCGAACCCGGGGAATGGACCTTCAGCCTGCGCGGCAGCGGCACCATCAAGTATCGCCACAACCTCTCCGCAGTGGAGATCGCCAGGAAGGAGGAAGAGCGCATCGCGGGATTGGAAAAGATGGCCCAGGAGGAAGCCACCCGGGCCAAGGCTGCCATCGAACCAGCGCGCAAGGCCCTGCAGGAAGCCGAGAAGAATCTCGGCGCCGCTTCGGACGACGCCAGGGCGACCCTGGAAAAGGCGGTGACGGAGAAAAAGGCCCAACTCCTGGAAACTGAGAAGACATCCATGACCGCGGAGGAGAAAGTCAAGCGGGCGGCTGCGGCGAAGAAGAGCGCCTCGGACCGGCTCAAGCAGGCCAATGACCGCGCCAAGGAGAAAGATCTCAAGCACGCAACTCACTCGAAACTCATCATGGTGGTGGTGAAACCTCCTCCACCGAAAGAGCCTGGAAAATGATATCCTTTCGTCCATCCGCTCCCCTCCTCACCCTCACTCTCCTTGCCGCGATTCCGGCCGCCTCGGCCGAGGAGGGCCTGCCCGTGGCCGAACTGAAGCGTGATACCGCGGTCGACTTTGCCGCCGAGATCGTCCCCTTTCTCCGGAAAAACTGCCTTGCCTGTCACAACCAGAAGAAGGCCAAGGCTGACCTCAACATGGAGTCGCCCAAGGCGATGCTCGTCGGCGGGGACGGCGGACCGGCTCTCGTGCCCGGCAAGCCCATGGAGAGCCTCGTCTTCCTCTCCGCCGCACACCTCGAGGAAGAGGTCATGCCGCCTACCAAGAACAAGTCGAATGCCGTCAACCTCAGCCCGGATGAACTGGCACTGCTCAAGCTCTGGATCGAACAGGGTGGCAAGGGCACGGCGGCTTCCGTGCTGGCGGGACCCACCGAGTGGGAGTCCCTCGAAGGCGTGCACGCCAGTTACGCGGTGACCGTCTCGGATAACTCCCGTTTCGCGGCCGCCGGTAATGGAAACCGGCTCCACGTCTACGACCTGCGGACCGGAGAACTCGATGGAGAACTGGTCGACCCGGCCGGCAGCCCCGGCACGGCCCATCGCGATCTCGTGCACTCCCTCGCCTTCAACCGCCACGGGATCCTTGCTTCGGGAGGATATCGTTCGGTGAAGTTGTGGGAGCGCTCGATCGCCCCGGGCATGATCGTGAAACACAAGCTTCCCGAGGCCGCCACCGTGCTGACAACCAGTCCCGACGGCACCTGGATCGCCGCCGGTGACAGCAAGGGAAACCTCGTGACCCGCCCCCTCTCCGCCCCTGAGGATTCACCGACCTCCAAGGTTCACAACGCCGCGCTACGGGCGTTGCTCTATTCCGCCGATGGCAAGCAACTCTTCAGCGCTTCCGACGACAAGACGGTGGCGCGCGTAAACCAGGAAGACGCCGCCAAGTCACCCAGGATCACGCTCCCGTCCGAAGCTCTCAGTCTCGCGCTGCTTGAGAAGGACACCAAGCTGGTGGCGGGGTGTGCCGACGGTGTCATACGCGTCCTTCCCGTCTCCCACTTTGATCTGCCCGCCGAGGAACTGGCCAAGGCTCCCGCTCCGGCGGAGTGGAAGGCACCCTCCAAGGTGATCGCCCTGGAGGGGTTGGGAGAAGGCGGCATGCAACTTCTCTCCGCCAGCGAGGACGGCAGCCTCCGGATCTGGGATCTCGCCGGCAAGGAAGTCCGGCAGATCACCCATGGGGGTCCGCTCAACGCCATCGCCGTGCACCCCCCTTCCAACCAGATCGCCACCGCGGGAGCCGACGGCGTGATCAGGCTCTGGAACGCTCCGGATGGCAAGATGCTGCGCGAGCTCAAGGGGGATCTCGACTTCGAACAGCGCCGCACCCGCTCCACCCAGCAACGCGATCTCGCCAAACGCCTCGCCGAACTGCGCAAGAAGCAGGTGGGCGAGAACGAAAAACAGTGGAACGACCTGAAGACCAAGTCCAGGGACGACGCGGGCAAGGTCGCCGCGGCCCAGAAGGACCTCACGGCCAAGGAGGAAACTGCAACCGGCAAGCGCCAGAGCGCCCGGGAAGCGCAGGCCCTCGTCACCGCTCTCGAAGCCGCCAAGGATCCTGCCCTGGGCGCGGCCCAGGGCACGGCCAAGAAGGCCACTGAAGAGGCCACCAAGGCCGGGAACGAACTGGTCACCGCCCGGCGCAACCTGCGCAATGCCCAGCGCACCCGCGATCTCGCTGTCAAGGATGGCACCCGGGCCGCTCAGCGTTTCCTCGCGACCCAGGCCGCCTCGGCCGAGGCTGACGCCGTGCTGGCCACCACCGAGGAAGTGGTCAAGGCCCTCGAGGGGAAAGCCGCCCAGGTGGGAGCGGGCGCGGTGAAGGCCCTTGCCTTCTCGCCCGATGGCACATCGCTGGCAGTCAGCGCCGAGAAGGTCGGACTCCGCCTGTGGAATGCCACTGGAGGCCTGCCTCTCGATGTCCTGCACCGCTCTCCCCCCTCCTCCCTGGCCTATGGAGCGGACGGTCAACTCCTCGCTGCCCTGCCGGACAAGAAACTGCTGTCCTGGAAGAAAACCGCTCAATGGAGCCTCGCCCGCCAGATCGGCGACCAGAGCAAGGAGGATCCTTTCCCGGATCGCGTCCTCTCCCTGGCCTTCCACCCCCGGGGCCACCTTCTCGCCGCTGGTTCGGGCATCCCGTCGCGTGACGGTTCCCTCAGCTTCTGGCGCGTGTCGGATGGAACCAGGGAGGGAGTCATCGAAAAAGCACACCTCGATACCATCACCGGACTGGCCTTCTCCCCCGACGGCCATCGCATCGCTTCCTCTTCCACCGACCGCTATCTCAAGATCCACGACGTGGAGACCCTCAAACTGGAGGATCAACTGGAAGGCCATACCAACCACGTGCTGGACGTGGCCTGGAGCGCGGATGGCGAAACTCTCGCCTCCGCAGGCGCCGATCGGGTGGCCAAACTCTGGGCGGTCTCCAGCAGCAAGCAGAAGAAGACGGAGGAAGGCTTCAAGAAGGAGCTCACCACCGTCGCCTTCGTGGGAACCGGTGAAACCATCTTGACCGGCGGAGGTGACAAGATCCTCAAGGTGGCCGGGCAGAATCTCTCCGGCATCGACGACTTCGTCTACGACGCAGCAGTGAGTCCGGACGGCTCCATCATCGTGGCCGGCGGGGCCAGGGGCATCCTCCGGGTCTGGCAGGCCAGCGACCGCAAACTCCTGTATTCGTTCCGCTCCCCGCGGGCCCCGACCGAGACGGCCGCGAAATGATCACCTTCTCCGACTCCAGCCCCCACAGCCGTCGCTCCTTCCTGCAGGTGGGAGGACTTGGTCTTGGTGGACTCACCCTCTCCCAGTTGCTGGGATGGAAGGCGGCCGCCGCCCGGGCTGGAATCCCACTCAAAGACAGGTCGGTGGTCTTCCTCTTCATGCATGGCGGTCCACCCCAGCAGGAGACCTTCGACCCCAAGATGGAGGCCCCGGCCGAGATCCGCAGCGCTACCGGGGAAGTGAAGACCACCATCCCGGGGGTCACCTTCGGTGGAACCTTCCAGAAACTCGCCAAGCGCGCGCACCGGCTCGCGGTCGTACGATCCTACACCACCGGAAACGGAAACCATGACATCAAGCCCATCGTGGGAAAGGACTCCCTCAATGCCAACCTGGGAGCTCTCTACGCCCGTATCGCGGGTGCGAATGTTCCCGCCACCGGCATGCCGCGCAACGTGGCTCTCTTCCCCCGGGCCGTGGACGCCACTTCCCAGGAACGGGTCGGGCAATTCGGTGACTTCCTCGCCCACGGCACGGTGGGTTCCGCCTGCGCGCCCTTCGCACCCGGCAGCGCCAAGAACGGACTGCAGGGCGACATGACGATGTGGATGTCACGACAGCGCCTCGAAGACCGCATGTATCTCCTTGAGAGGATCGACGGACTGAAGCGGGCTCTTGATGACGGTGCGGCCGAGGGCCTCGGCGAACTGCAGCAGCAGGCCGTCAACATGATCATGGGCGGGATCTCAGAAGCCTTCGATCTCTCCCGCGAGGATCCCCGCACCATCGCGCGCTACGACACCGCTCCTCTCATCAATCCCAATTCCATCAGCAAGTCGTGGAACAACCACAAGAACTACCGGGACCACGGACAAACCCTCGGCAAGCTCATGCTGATGGCCCGCCGACTCTGTGAGCGAGGGGCCGGATTCGTCACGGTGACCACCAATTTCGTGTGGGACTTCCACTCCGACAAGAATAATGCCGGGGCCGCCGAGGGGATGGACTACTGCGGCATCCCCTTTGACCACGCCGTCTCAGCCTTCCTTGATGACGTGCACGAGCGCGGCCTGAGCGACCGCATCCTCCTCGTCTGCTGCGGCGAGATGGGCCGCACCCCCAAGCTGCAGAAGAACGGGGGACGCAACCACTGGGGCCGGCTTGCTCCTCTCATGCTCGCCGGGGGCGGTCTCCGGATGGGCCAGATCATCGGCCAATCCTCCCCCGATGCCGGGGAACCTGCGTCCAACCCGGTCACCAATGAGAATCTGATCGGAACCATCATGCACACCCTCCTCCACGTGGGCCAGGTGCGCCTGATGGAGAGTCTCCCGCGGGACGTCCACCGGGCGGTAACAGGTGCAAAACCGATCAAGGGCCTGGCCTGAAACAACCCGCATTCCTGGATGGCCAGTCGCCCATCCGGCCGTCATACTCGGCCCCGATGATCGGAATTGAAGACAAGCGCATTCTCGTCACCGGGGCCAGTTCGGGCATCGGTCAGGCCATCGCCATTCGCCTTGCGGCGGAAGGCGCCCGGGTGGGCATCAACTACTTCCGGGGCCTGGAGGGCGCGCAGGCCACCGAGGAGAGCATCCGGCAGGACGACCCCCGGCACGAACCGATCGTGATCCAGGCTGACCTCGCCAGTGAGGACGCCGTGGACGCCATGTTCGGTCGGTTCCTCGAGGAGATGGACGGGATCGACATCCTCATCAACAATGCGGCCTGGCAGACCGAGTGCCCCACCCACGAGACCACCCGCACCGATTTCGAAGCCGTCCTCGCCACCAACCTGGTTGGGGCTTTCCACTGCGCCCAGCGCACCCTCGCCAACCTGCGCCAGCGGGAAGCTCCCGGGGTCATCATCAATGTCTCCAGCGTGCACGAGATCATCCCCAAGCCCGGCTTCATCGGCTACTCGGTGAGCAAGGGAGGAATGCAGAACCTGACCCGCACCCTCGCCCTCGAGTACGCCCCACACGGCATCCGGGTGAACGGAGTGGCTCCCGGGGCCACCATCACTCCCATCAACCGGGCCTGGACCGATGACCCCGAGGCACGGGCCTTGGTGGAAAGTCACATCCCGATGGGACGCTCCGGCAGCTCGGAGGAAATGGCAGCCCTGACCGCCTACCTCTGCTCCGACGAGGCATCCTACATCACCGGGCAGACCATCTTCATCGACGGAGGGTTGACCCTCTACCCGGAGTTCGGAACCAACTGGTCGTCCTGATTGCAGCGCCCTCCCCTGCCGGGATCCGGACTACTCCGCCGGTTGGAGCACCGCCGCGTGACGGCCCGCCCGCGGATCACCGGCCGCGTGCAGAAGGTTCGTCCCGCGGTCGTGAAAGAGCATGACGGGAGAGGCGATCGCTCCACCCGCAGTGGCAACCCGATGCCCGCGACCGGCCAGATTGCTGCGCACCGCCTCCGGGATGGTGTCCTGCAAGGTCAACCGCCCCAGCCCGGAAATCTCCCGCTTCCGGTCCGGGTTGAAGGAATCCTCGTGGTGGCGGGTGCTGAAACGTGCACAGGAGACAGCCTCCTTCGGGCTCATTCCGAACTCGATCACGTTCAGGAGGCAGTTCAGGGTGGTCTGGTCCTGCAGATCCCCCCCGGCCACGCTGATGGCGAGGACCGGTGCCCCGTCCTTGAGGACCAGGGTGGGCGTCAGGGTGATGCGCGGACGCTTGCCGGCCTCGATCCGGTTGGGATGCCCGGGCGTGGTGTTGAGACTGCGGAGACGGTTGCCGTGGGCCACCCCGAGCGTAGTGCAGATGTTGTAGGGACGGTTGCCACTGGGCGTGGCGGAGACAAAGTTGCCCCACTTGTCGGCCACCACGCAGGTGGTGGTACCGCCCGGACCGGGGCGGTACTTGCCGGGCTCCTCGGTCAGCGCCTTCATGGCAACCGGATTTCCCGGCCGGACCTCCAGGGAAGCCTTCTCCATTTCAATCAGGCTCCGCCGCAGATCACCATAGGGCTGGGATAGCAACTGTTTCGTGGGCACATCCACGAACCGGGGATCACCATAGTAGTAATCGCGGTCGGCAAGCCCCAGTTTCAGGGCCTCGGCCAGGACGTGAATGTAGTCCGCGGAGAGATGTCCCATCTTCCTGAGGTCGAAGCCTTCCAGGATCTGCAGAGTCTGGCACAGGTAGGGTCCCTGGGTCCAGGTCCCACACTTGTAGACCTCGTAGCCGCGGTATTCCACCATGACGGGCTCCTCGATCAGGGTCCGGTGAGCGGTCAGATCAGCCTTGCGCAGGAAACCACCCGCCTCCTTGTAGTAACGCACCAGTTCCTCCGCGATGTCGCCGGTGTAGAAGCGGGCCCTGGCCGCCTGGAGCTTCTCGATCCGCGTGCCCTCCTTCCGGTCCTCGGCCTCCAGCAACCTGCGAAAGGTGTCCGCCAGTTCATCATACCAGTCCTGCCCCCCTCCATCGAGGATGCGCAGGGCGGGTGCCACCACCGTGGCGAAGTCCTTCGTGCCATACACCGCGAGCGCGTCGAAGAAGAGTCCCACCGCCCCGGGGACCGGAACCGCCTTGATCCCGCCATGTCTCGGGATGGCGTGCTCATAGTACCACTTGATATCGTCCCTGTTGAGCGGAGCACGTCCCAGCCCCGAGAGGGTCTTCACCTCCTTCTCCTTCGCATCGTAGATCATGAAGGGCACTTCCGCCCCGATGCAGAACATCCCGTAGTCCATGATGCTGGCCACCAGCATGGTTGCCACCGCGGCATCCACCGCGTTGCCCCCCTTCTCCAGCAGCTCGATGCCGGCCGCCACCGCCTTCGGATTCTCGGCCACCACCGCTCCTCCTTTCCCGGAGGCATGCCAGCCCGGCTTCTCCGCCCCGGCAGCCTCCAGACACGGGCAGACGCTGAGAAGAAGGACAAAGATCGTTCTCATGGAACCCTTCATTGAGACAGGACGCACGTCATGACTCTCCCTCTCACGACAGCCATCTCTCTCACCAGATGCTCCGGCCCTGACTTAATCGGTGGTGAAGGGCGAGGCGGGAAGGCCTTCCTTATTGTAGAGGTTGATGGTGGCGGGATTGGACTCGTAGCCGAAGCGCACGTGCTTGGGATTCTTCACTCCCTCTTTCCAGACCACCACGGTGTCTCCGTCGATCCTCGCATTGGCCCAGTGCCACTTGTCGTCGGCGCCCTGGATGGCAAAATGACCCAGTTGGGCCCCACCGACCTCCATGACGGGATGGAGTCCCTCCTTGTGACCGGTCATGAGACCGGAACCCACGTGGTCAAAGCTGATCCGGATGGCATCTCCCTCCTTCTTCATACCCTTGTAGAGCGGGCCGGAACAGACGATCTCCTTGCCGTAGTCCCTGGCCAGAGCCCAGAGCGCGAGACGCTTGCCCACATCCTGCTTGTTGCGCGGATGAATGTCACGGGCATCCCCAACATCAATGATGACCGCCATCCCGGTCCTGGGAACACGCAAGGCGCGGCGTTGACCCTCCCGCACCGGCCCCCAGCCCCCACCGGCCGGGTCCCCATTCGGTCCCTGGAAGTCCGCCAGTTGGACCCAGTAGAAGGAAAGGTTTTCATTCTGGAAGACTGAGCGCCATCCCTTGACGAGGGCCTCCTTCAGGTAGTCGTATCGCAGGCCGTCTCCCGCGTTTGACTCACCCTGGTACCAGATCGCACCCCGCACACTGAGCGGAATGAGGGGGGCCACCATGCCATTGTAGATCTCGACCGCCCCGCCCTTGGGCCGGGGACGATTCCCTCCATTCTTTTTCGCTGCCTCGATGGCATCGAGATTTTCCACGTAATCCTTCAGGTTGGGCACGGCCTTGAAACCCACCGGGGGGGTCCATGGTTCGATCCGGGTCCCACCCCAGTTCGTTCCCACCAGTCCGATGGGAACCTTCAGGTTCTGCTGCAACTCCCTGCCAAAAAAGTAACCAACCGCGGTGAAGTTCGGAATGGTCTGGGGAGAACAGATCTGCCACTGGCCACGGGGATCGTCAAGGGGTTCGGCATTGCGCACATGCCCCGGGACATTGAAGAGCCGGATCTGCGGATGCTTGGCACCCGCGATTTCCCTGTCCGCGTTCAGGGAGGACCTGACGCTCCACTCCATGTTCGATTGCCCGGAACAGAGCCAGACTTCCCCGATAAGCACGTCCTGGAGAGTGATCTTGTCGCTCTCCTTCGCTCCCTGGATCGAAAGGGCATGGGTTTTCCCATCGGCCTTCATGGCCGGGAGTTCGGCCTTCCACTTTCCCTTGTCATCCGCCTTCACGAGCGCGTTGCCACCTCCCGGGATACCAACGATAACCTGCTCCCCCGGATCCGCCGTGCCCCAGATGCGAATCGGCGCGTCCTGCTGGAGAACCATGTGATCGCCGAAAACCTTGGAAACGGTCACCTTGGCGGAGGCGCCGGAGAGTCCGAGGAAGGAAGCCGCACCGACAAGGGCCACGGTCGTGAGAGAACGAGTGATAGTCATGATCATGCTGAAGGTTGAATGTCGAACCAAGGCACAGGAAAAGCCCCTGCCGGTCAAACTGCGAATTGAGTCGGTCACCCGAATCCGCCCAAAGATCGCCACATCGGACTACCTCACCCACTGCGGGGCTCCTCGATTTCCGGGTGGGGCACCCCCCTGCAACCGCAGGATTGCTACCCGAACCGGGATTCAACGCTCACCTCGCAACAGCACTGTCTGACTGTGCTGCGGGCGCAGAAAACTGTTCTTCTTGTCGCCCATCTTGCTGATCTCGCCCGTCAGCTTTGTGATCCAGATAAAGAGAACGAAGGTCACCATGAGCACCCCTGGAACGAGCCAGAAGCCGGCCTTGCGGGAAAAACCAATCACGCTCGTGATCGAGGTGAGGAGGAGGAAGAAAAAGCTGCTCAGAGTGAGCAGGGTCAGGAACATCGTGACATGGTTGAGAACCTCGGCCGTCTCCTTCGTTAACTTGACCATGTCATCAAGGAAGGATCTCCCCACGAAGTAGAGAGACAGTCCGACAAAGGGCAGGAGAACCAGGCCTGTCGTGAACAGAATACCGCGAACCGGTATCTTTCGACCGTGGAGAGCATTGAGGAGAAGAAGAATGCCGAAGAGGAGGACCATGAAAACAGTCAACTCCGCCACCACTGCGATGTGCTCGGCGACCTCCCGGCTCCCGGAACTTATTGGTCCCTCTTCTATCATCCCTCCGAGAAGTCCGCCATCCTTAAACACGTGGGCCAACACGTTGGTTTCGCTCCTCCAGAAGGCCAGCCAACCCAAGACGGGAAAGGCCACGCACAACAAAAATCCCCACGTCAGCATGGCCTCCTTCCCCATTGCATTCATGGCACCCGGCTGGGAGCTCATGGGGTCGACAAAGGCAAGGCGCAGTCCACCCCGCGACATGGAACTCATGGGCCTCACTCCCCCGGTCGGGAGGATGGCTTCCAGAGACGCACCTCCCGCCATCCGGGCGATCCCCTTGGGAGCATCAGGCAGTTGAAACTGCGTCTTGCAATCCGGACAATGTGCCAGACCGCTCGAAAGTTCGACCTGATAGCGGATCTTCGTTCCGCAATGGGGGCATTTGCACTTCAGGTCCATCCTTCGCAGCCTCTCAGGAGGCAGAATGGGTGCCAAGCGGAAAGCGAAGGTCGGAATACGCCATCAGCGGCTTCCCTGATCAAACCGGATGGGATCTCCTCAGCTCATGGCACGGATCTCCCCGGCTTGCCACTTTCCCGGTTCCGTGTTTGGCTCGCAAAGATCCCCGTAAACCGGCGACAAGCTCCCCTCCTCTTGTTGTTGACCCTGACAAGCCTCGACGAAAAAATCACTGGGATCGAACCGGCCCATCCCGTGAAAGGAATCCTCACCTGATACCACCATGACCCGAACAACTTTTCTGATCCTCCTCCTGACCTGCATCTGCACGGCGGAAATAACCGTCACAGTGAAAGGGCCTGCGCGAATCCCGCATTCCTCGGATGGACCTGCCATCATACAGCAGGGCGACAGCAAGACTCACACCCGCCCCTATATACACCCCCTTCGCTCGCCCGACGGCAAACACGTCCTCACCCAGTTTTCACCTGGTCACCACAAGCACCAGACCGGCCTTTACTGGGGCCAGACCCGGATCAACAAGCGGGACTTCTTCCACAACTACAGGGGAGACTACTGGAAACATATTCAAAATCGTCTGGGTAATAATTTCATGGAATTTCATTCCCAGCTCCTTGACGGGAAAGGCGCCCCAATGCTCGGAGACCGGCAGCAGTGGAATTACATCCCGGGCAAGAACCACTACATTCTCGACCTCAAGTGGACCGGCACCGCCCTGCAGGATGTCACCATCGGCAAGTATTCCTACGGGGGACTCTTCCTGCGCATGCCCTGGAAGCGAGGCATCAAGGCTGCCTGCGTCAACAGCGAGGGACAGAAGAACCAGCAGGGAGAAGGTAAATCGGCAAAATGGGTTGACCTAGCGATGCAGATTGAGGGCATGGAGGAAATGGCCCATATCGTCATGGTCGATCACCCCGACAATCCGGGCTATCCCACCCTCTGGCGCATCGACGGGCAATTCGGAGTGGGCCCCGCCCTCGCAAGACGTGGCGATATCAAGATCGCCATGGGGGAGAGCCTCACCTACCGCTACCGACTGGTCGTCTACGAGGGAAATGATTTCAGGGCACCACTCGTGGAGCAGGCCATGAAGGATTTTGGCCCGGATCAGCCTGAAGACTAGGACGGCCCGGTCGAAACGGTCCGCACTGACCCCACCTCCACCGGTTGACCCGTGTCAGCCGAGGCCAGCGCAGCAAAGCACAACTCCAGCGACTTGAGATTGCTCCTCGCACTGTTGTTCGGTTCGCGATCCTCCTCGATAGCGCACAGCAGTTCGCCCATCGTCCCCTCGAAACCGGCATCGAACCAGCAACTCTCGAGGGGAACTGTGCACTGCCCTTCCTCAAGGTAGACTTCCATCTCAGGTTGTTCGTTGAGGCCCGGGCCGCGCGTGCGCAGGGTTCCCTTCGTCCCCACCACGGTGGTGACATCCTCCTCCCCGAGGGTGACATGGGCATTAAAGGACAGGCGCACCTGAGCCCCCGGGTATTCCACGATCGCTGCTGCGAGGGCAGGAGGACGGTAAACCTGTTCATCATAGCGCACCGCCGAAGCCAGCACCCGGGTCGGCTCCTGGCCCGCCATGATCTGACTGGTGATATCGAACCAGTGCACTGCGAAGTCAAAAAGAATGAGATGGTGGATGCTCTCGAACTCGGAAGTCCCCTTGATCCACGTCTGGTCCCACTGCAGGTTGAAGTCGAGGGAAGTCACCCTCCCGATCACTCCCCCGGCCACCGCATTGCGCAGATAGGAGAAGTGGGGCGCCCAGCGTCCGTTCTGGTTGACGGCCAGCTTGACGCCCTTCTCATCCGCGAGGCGGACCAGATCCTCCCCCTCCGCCAGGTCGAGAACGAAGGGCTTCTGACTGAGCACGTGCTTTCCTGCCTCCAGGGCCTCCCTCACGATGGGCAGGCGGTCGGCAGGGTGCGGGGTAATGTCCACGACCTCGATATCATCACGCTCGAGGATGGGACGGTGATCATCATAAACCTCGGCCTCAGGATAAAACTCATCCCGTCTGGCCTCTGCCTTGTTCCGGGTCCGACTGGCAAAGGCGACCACCTCGTAACCGCACTTCCGGTAAGCCTTGAGGTGGAACTCGCTGATTCCACCCGTCCCAATCATGGCAATCTTCGGGCGGTAGTTCTTCGGGGTCTGGGGTCTGTAATCAACCGCAGGAGGATCGATCTCGACGATCTCCTTGGTAGGACTCAGGCCATAATCGTCTTCTTCGGACATGGTAACTTGGAGGTAGCCAACGAAATCTTCCTTCCGTCAGTGTTCAACATCTTCCCTTCAGGATCCCGGATCAATTCCGCAATCCGACCTGCTGCATGAGGCTGTCGGTGGCGTTATAGGCCTCCTCCACCCACTCCACGATCTTGTCGGGATCGGGTGAGTATTCCAGTTCCAGGGACACCGCTCCCTCAAAATCGAGTTCCTTGATAGCCTGCAGGTAGGGCGCAAACTTGACCACCCCCCGTCCCGGGGGCAGGTCCCCGTGCACCTTGCCGTCACAGTCGCTGATATGCACGTGGGTGGCCTTGCCCCTGAGAAGTTCCAGGGAATCGGGCGGAGTGTCGGCCAGCACGAGGTGGCTCACATCAATGTTGGCTTTCACGTTGGGGAGGCCGCAATCGTCAATGAACTGGGCCATCCTGGGCACACTGTTGAGAAGGCTGAGGCGGAAGGGCTCAAGTTCGAGGGCAATCTCCATCCCACGCTCGCCCGCATATTCCCCGATCTTGCGTACGCCTTCCACTCCCCACTCCCATTGGGCCTCGGGCGGAATCACTTCGCGTTGCCAGATATACTCCCCGAGGACCAGGAGGAGGTTGTTCGATCCAAAGGATTGTCCCAGGTCCACGAATCGATTGGACCGCTCGACGTGATAGTCGCGCACCGGATCGTTGAAATCGATCAGACCGGCCGATACAACCACGGTGGAAACGACGGGGAGGCTGTTATCGTCGCAGGTCCGCTTGATGAGATCGATTTCGTCCTGCTCGATGGACATCGCTTCTGTGAAGATGTCCACCGAGTCGAACCCGATGCGGGCAATGTGTTCAAGGCCGGTCTTGGTGTCTACGCCGGCCTGCCCGAAGGCGCTGTTGATGATTCCGAGTTTCATGGGTATGTTATTTGGGATGTGATTTGTTCTGTAAACCGCATTCCACGAGGGATGGCACCGGGTTGAAGGAAGCGGAAAGGCGGAGGGGATCAGGAAAATCACACTTCAGGCCCGGAAAGGCTCGCGGCGCTCTCGTCTTCCTCCACCAGATTGACGAACTCGACGTTGGAGCGTCGCATATCGTCGCGACCCACCTCGAGGACCATCTCGTCCTCAACCTTCTTGAGCGGGGTGTAGCCGGGATGGTGAGACTCCTTGTAGGGTTCGTTGCTTCTGGTGTTGTAGCAGCAGATAAGCGCCCACCGCGAGTGATCAGAATTGTTCGGGGCGGAATAGTGCAGGGTGTTGGAGTGGAAGTAGAGGGCATCGCCCGGGGCCATTTCGCAATGCACTGTTTCAAGTCGCTTGCGGGCTTCGTCAACGCGCTCCATGTCGGCTCCGGCCTGTTCGCCGGAGAGAATGTGTTTTATCCGCCCCATCCTGTGGGATCCCCGGAGGACCTGGAGACAGCCATTTTCCCTGGTGGCGGAATCCACCGCAATCATCACGCTGACGAGATCGGGAAAGAGAAGCCCGTTCTGATACCAGTAGCCGTAGTCCTGGTGCCAGGCCCAGGATCCTCCCACTCTGGCATCCTTCAGAATCATCTTGGAATGATAGTGATAAACCTCCTCCCCGAGGATTTCCTCCACCCCGTCGACCAACCGGCGGCAACGAGCCACCATCCCATAAATCCCGTCACCCGGATGATTCCAAAGCGATAACCGCACGTCATTACCCTTGCCGTCATCCATGGTTGAGGACGCCTGATCCATGGCGTGGTCGTTCCGGGCCGTCTCTCTGAGAAGCTTGGTTTCCTCCCCTGAGAACAACCCCCGCGCAAAGAGATAGCCGTCGCGATTGAAGTCCGCAATCTGATCACTGGTGAAAACTGACATTGGATATTGTTGTTTTGTCGGCCCTCAGATCCTGACCAATCCAAGAGGCACGGGAAAGCTTCTTGTTTACTCATAAAAAATCACCATTTTTCATGGGAAAATTCAAGGTTCCAGTTTGAAGCCACTCCGCAAGTTCCTTCTCTTGGCCACGTTGGCACTGTCCGCCCCGTGGCACTGTCTGGCCGCACCCGTCGATTTCACTCGGGATGTCCAACCGTTGCTGAACAAGCACTGCGCGGAGTGCCACGGCGGAGTGAAGCAAAAGGGAGGACTCGTGCTTACCAACCGAACCCGGGCCCTGCAGGGAGGAGAATCGGGCGATCCTCTCATGGTGGCGGGCCAACCGGAGGAGAGTGAACTCTACCGCCGCCTCATTCATCAGGATCCTGACGAACAAATGCCGCCCAAGGTCCGCCTTGCCAATGAGGAAATCTCTCTTCTCCGGGACTGGATCGCAGGAGGAGCGCAGTGGCCTGAGCACTGGGCCTACAAATCCCTCGGTCCCGTCGTCCCTCCACCCGTCAAGACCATGGCCTGGCCCCTCAATGAGATCGACCGCTTCGTTCTACACCGGCTCGAACAGCAGTCCATCGCTCCCTCCCCGCCAGCCGCCCCTCACATTCTGCTCCGCCGTCTCCACCTCGACCTCGTCGGTCTCCCCCCGACTCTGGACGAACTCCGTGCCTTCGAGAGCGCCTGGCAGGATGATCCGGACGCCTGCCTCGAGGCGACCATCGATCGCCTCCTCGCTTCACCCCACTTCGGCGAACGCTGGGGACGCCACTGGCTCGACCAGGCGCGGTATGCAGACAGCGATGGCTACGAGAAGGACAACCCCCGACCCAACGCCTGGGTTTGGCGCGACTGGGTCATCAAGGCCATCAACGACGACATGCCTTTTGACCAGTTCACCACCGAACAACTGGCAGGCGATCTTTTCATCAAAGCCACCCCACGGCAACAACTCGCCACCGCCTTTCACCGGCAGACTCTGCGCAACCGGGAAGGTGGAACAGACCAGGAAGAGGACCGCGTCAAGCGCGTCATCGACCGGGTGGCCACCACCGCCCGCACCTGGCTGGGGCTCACCCTCGAGTGTGCGCAGTGCCACAATCATCCCTACGACCCGATCACGCAACGCGACTTCTATCAGGTCTACGCCTTCTTCAACAATACTGACGAAGGAGGCGTGAAAGTGCCCCTCGCCGGGGGGGCGACCCACGAAGCGGATGTGATGCGACACAATGGCAACCGGAAGACCTACCTCCTCCGAAGGGGAGACTTCCTGCAACCCGACAAGAAGAAGGGTGAAATAATGGCGGGCGGAATCTCCTTCCTTCATCCCCTCCAACCCGCCGAGAAACCCTCCACAAGGATGGCCCTCGCCCGCTGGCTGACAAGCAGGGACAATCCCCTCATGGCACGGGTCACGGCCAACACGATCTGGCTTCACCTCTTCGGTAGCGGTTTGAGTCGCACTCCGGTCAACTTCGGATCGCAGGGACAGGCCCCGACGCACCCCGCCCTGCTTGACTGGCTGGCCCACGAGTTCATGAACGGGGAGTGGAGCCGCAAGGAATTGATCAGAAAAATCGTCTCCTCCCGCACCTACCAGCAGTCATCGCGACACCGCCCCGGACTGACTGCCCTCGACCCCGGGAACCACCTCCTCCATCGCCAGAACCGCAGGCGGGTGGAAGCCGAGATCATCCGTGACCTTCACCTCTCGGTTGCCGGATTGCTGGCCCACCGTATCGGAGGACCAAGCGTCTTCCCTGCCATTCCCCCGGACGTGGCCGGCCAGAGCTTCGCCAACAATTTCCAATGGAAGATCAGCAAGGGTCCGGACCGCTACCGCCGCGGAATGTACACTTTTTTCAAGCGCACGGCGCCCGCACCCAACCTGGTGACCTTCGACTGTCCGGACTCAAACACCTCGGTCACCCGGCGCAACACCTCCAATACTCCTCTCATGGCACTGACCACCCTGCAAAACGAGGTTTTCCATGAAGCGGCCCGATCCCTGGCCCGGCGCATTCAGGCTGACAACACACTCCAGAGTGACATGGAGCGCGTGGACCAACTCTACCGCCTTACCCTTGCGCGGCGCCCGAGTGCCGCCGAACGGGGCATCGTTATCAAACTTCTTTCTGACCACCGGATCCACTACCGGACCCATCCCGCCGCCGCCAGGAAGCTCTGCGGGGAAGACAACGCGGAACTGGCAGCCTGGACGGCCACCGTTCGTATCGTCACCAACCTCGACGAGTTCGTCACCTGCTCCTAGTAGAAGCAACTGTCATGATGTCTTCTCACGAGTATTCCCTCCGGACCCGCCGGGATTTCCTGACCACATCCGCGAGTGGTCTGGGCGGACTGGCACTCGCGCACATGCTCGCGGGAGAGGGAGCTTCCGCTGCCCGTGGAATCACCCACTTCGCACCCCGGGCAAAACGCTGCATCTTTATCTTCATGGCGGGTGCGCCCTCACAGATCGATCTCTTCGACCACAAACCGAAGCTCAATGAACTCAGCGGCAAGACGATGAATCCTGCCATCCTCGAAAAGATGCGCTTCGCCTTTCTGCAGAAGGAGAGCGCTACTCTCCTGGGCACCAGGCGCAAATTCAAGCAGCACGGTCAGTCGGGCATGTGGTTCTCCGATCTCCTCCCTCACCTCTCCACCTGTGCGGACGACCTGTGCATGATCAAGAGTCTCCATACCACACAGTTCAACCATCATCCCGGCCAACTCATGATGCAATGCGGGGAACCCCACTTCGGCCTGCCCTCCATGGGGTCCTGGGTCACTTACGGACTGGGTAGCGAGAACAACAACCTGCCCGGCTACGTTGTCCTGCTTGCAGGGCGTGGATCGAGTGGAGGGGCCACCCTCTACCAGAGCGGATACCTCCCTTCTACCTACGCGGGGGTGCGCTTACGCAATGGCGACGAACCGGTCCTCAATCTGCGCAGCCCGGAAGGAATCTCCCCTGAAGTCCAACGACGCGGCCTTGACGCTCTCAGGGAGCTGAACGGGTTGGCCCATGCGAAGGTGCGCGACCCCGAGATCGAAAGCCGGATCGCAGCCTACGAACTGGCCTTCCGCATGCAGACCGCTGCCCCCGAACTCGCCGATCTTTCCGGGGAATCGGAAAAAACCCTGGAAGCCTACGGCGTGAATCGAAGTGATCCATCCGGCGGCGGACGTGGCAAGGGCGGTTCCAGAACATGGGGCACATTTGCCCGCAACTGTCTTCTCGCCCGCCGCCTGGCTGAAAGGGGCGTTCGCTTCGTCAACCTGATCCACGCCTCGTGGGATCAGCACTCGAACCTGGACAAGGAACTTGGGTTCAATGCGGGCATGAGCGACCAGCCGGTGGCCGCCCTCATTGCCGATCTCAAGGAACGCGGCCTCCTGGACGATACCCTCGTGGTGTGGGGCGGTGAGTTCGGACGCACCCCGCTGGGCGAGAACCGGCGCGGACGCAAACCAAACACCGGTCGCGATCATCATCCCAACGCTTTCACCATGTTCATGGCTGGCGGAGGAGTGAAGGGAGGGCTCAACTACGGCGAAACCGACGACATCGGCTGGGAACCCGCCCGTGATCCGGTCCACGTCAACGATTTTCACGCCACCCTGCTCCATCTTTTCGGACTCGACCATCTCAAACTGACCTACCGGCACGGCGGCGCTGACAAGCGACTCACCAGCCTCACCCGGGAATCAAAGGTCATTCATGACTGGTTCACGTAGCCCCCTCATTCTTCCTCTGAGAAGGCCAGCATCCTCCCTCCGGCATCCCGATTATGATCGCCCCATCCAATTGCGCTGTCGAAACGACAAAAAGGCAACTAATTGCACTTTTCCCGGTAATTCGAGATGATTTTACGTTGAACTGCCCGCTCAGTGGCTCACTCTCAAACCGGTACAATTATGCCTGCTGTCAATAGAGAACCCATCAAAGTCGCCGTCATTGAGGACACTCCCGCCCTTGGGAAACTGGTACAGAAGATCGTCGATTCCATGGACGGCATCCAGACCTTCGGGGTCTGGGAAAATGCCGAGGACGGATTGAAGGCCATCGAAAACGGTGGCCCGGATGTCGTCCTCATGGATATCAGCCTGCCCGGAATGGACGGCATCGAGGCTACCGTCTGTGTAAAGGAGAAGCACCCGGAGATGGATGTCATCATGCTCACCGTCCACGACGACAACCAAAGGATTTTTGATGCACTGCAGGCCGGTGCTTCCGGCTACCTTCTCAAGAATGCTTCCCCCGACGATCTCTGTCGGGCCATTTTCGAGGTCCGGGCCGGAGGCGCACCCATGTCAGCCGAGATCGCAAGGCTCGTGGTGGAGGCGTTTCACCGCCCCGCCGGCAACGAAGCCAGTCAGGCCTTCAACCTCTCCAAGAGAGAAACCGAGATCGTGCAACTGGTTGCCAAGGGGCTGGCCAACAAGGAGATTGCCGCCGACCTCTCTATCAGCGTGGAGACCGTCCGCGTCCACCTGAAGCACATCTACGAGAAGCTGCACGTGCGTTCCCGCACCGAGGCGGCCATGAAATACCGCGACTCACTTGAACGGGCACCCTGGAGCAAGTAGCAGACAACCTGCCGGCAGATGCCGTCTGACCCGCTGCAGGGCACCTTCCAATGATTCGTCAGGCCCGTAGCACCCTGCCCTCGATCACTGGCTTGGCGGTGGTGACAACCACCCTCACGGCATTCCCGCAGGATCCCGGCAAACCCGGCGAAGAAGGGCTGAACTACTTTGAATCCCACGTGCGGCCCATCTTCGCCACGCACTGCTACGAGTGCCACTCACAGAAAGCGAAGAAGCTGAAGGCTTCCCTCTATCTCGATAGCAAGGCGGGAATTCTCAAGGGGGGCGACAGCGGCGCGGTCATCATCCCCGGCAAGGCCGCGGAAGCCCTCCTCATCAAGGCCGTCCGCTACCAGGAGGAGGACCTTGAGATGCCGCCCAAGAAGAAACTCCCCGATTCTGCGATCGAGCATCTCGCTGTGTGGATCAACATGGGGGCACCGATACCCGACGATGGTGCCAGGATTGCAGATCAGGACGCCGCCTTCGACTTCGGGAAATCCCGGCGCGAACACTGGGCCTTTCGCCCCGTAGTGAAACCAGAACTACCCATCGTGGAGTCCCGGGAAGGGACGCTCAGCCCCATTGACACCTTCGTCCTCGCCCGGATGCAGGGCCGCAGCGTGCGGTCAGCTCGCCGGGCGGACAGGCGCACCCTGATCCGCCGTGCTCACTTTACCCTCATTGGTCTCCCTCCCACTCCGCAGGAAATCGAGACCTTCCTCAAGGATGATGATCCTGAGGCCTTCGCCCGGATGATTGATCGCCTGCTGGAATCTCCCCACTACGGCGAACGCTGGGGACGGCACTGGCTTGATGTGGCTCGCTACAGCGACGGGATGGGCGCGTCCCAGGACAGCAAACCCCTCCCCAATGCCTGGCGCTATCGCGACTGGGTGGTGGATGCCTTCAACCGCGATCTCCCTTACGACCAGTTCGTGAAGTACCAGATCGCCGGCGATCTTCACGACAATTACCAGGCGCTCGCCACGGGATTCTTCGCAGTAGGCCCCACCTACACTTCCGACGGCGGCGATCCTGAATCAAAAGCGCAGGCTGAGGCCGAAACCCTGGCTGACCGGGTCGACACCTTTTCGCGTGCCTTCCTCGCCCTCACCGCAGCCTGCGCCCGTTGTCACAATCACACGTTCGATCCCATCACCACCACCGACTACTACGCCCTCGCCGGAATCTTCCGGAACTCAAAGCCGCGGGACATTCAGATTGCCAGCCGGGCCGAACAGGATGTCTTCAACACGGTGCAGTCCGCGGTCAAGACCCAGGAAAAGGTCATCAACGAATTCCTCGATCGCATCGCCCGCGAACTCAAGGTCAATCGCAAGGAGGTCGAAGCAAAGATGCCCGGGATCGCCCGCCAGGACCTGCAGGCATTGCGCGAACAACTCGACAGGATCAGGAAGGCCGTTCCTCCCAAGCCCGCCACCGCCCACGGTCTCGGAGAGTCCGGCAGCGGTGACATGCACATCGCGATTCGTGGCGACCTGCGCAAGAAGGGTCCGGTTGCTCCCCGCGGATTCCTTGAGATCATCGCCGGACCCCAACGACCTCATTTCGCGGAGGGCTCGGGTCGCAAGCAACTGGCTGAAGCGGTGGTCGACCCCGGAAATCCGCTCACGGCCCGCGTGATGGTCAATCGCATCTGGCTCCAGCACTTCGGACAGGCCCTCGTGCGCTCGCCCAGCAATTTCGGAGTCATCGGCCAGAAACCCACCCACCCCGGATTGCTCGACTGGTTGGCCGCCACCTTCATCGAGAACGGCTGGTCAATGAAGAACCTTCACCGGGAAATCATGCTTTCCCGAACCTGGCAGCAAAGCTCCGCTTATCACGGGGAATCCTACGCAGCGGACGGTGACAACCGCCTTCTCTGGCGCATGAATCCGCGCCGCCTCGACGTCGAGGCCTGGCGTGACAGCCTGCTCGCAGTGAGTGGCGACCTCGACCGCCGTCTCGGGGGCGCACCCGACGAGCACGTTCTGGAGAGCACGCGCCGCACGATTTACGGCAAACTCAGCCGCAACTTCGACCGTTCGGTCTCCGAGGAATTTCTCCGCATCTTCGACTTCCCGGCTCCGCGCTCAACAAGTGCCGCGCGCACCCGGAGCACCGTGCCACAGCAGTATCTTTTCATCCTCAACAGCCCTTTCATCCTCGCCCGGGCGGAGAGCCTCATGCGCCGCCTGCAGGAAGGAGCCGCGGACGATGCTGCCCGCATTGACCTCGCCTACTCCCTGCTCTTCCAACGCCCGGCGAACTCCGCGGAAAAGGAGGCAGGTCTCTCCTATCTCACACGGGAAGGCGACAAGAACGAACACTTGAAGCACTACGCCCAGGTTCTCCTCGGGACCCACGAATTCATGCAGGTGGAGTAGTCACGTCGCAAACAACTCCGCTTCGATGTCACGGAAGGCCTTGAACTCAAGAGCGTTTCCACTCGGATCGAGAAAAAACATGGTGGCCTGCTCGCCAGGCTCTCCTTCAAAGCGGATATAGGGCTCGATCACGAATTCAATCCCGGCCGCCCGCAGCTTCACGACGAGGGCCTTCCAGCTCTCCAGTTCCAGCACGACCCCGAAATGGGGGACGGGCACGGCATGGCCGTCCACCGGATTGGAACCCGCAATCCGGTCATTCCCCGATTCCGCCTTCTCCTGCACGTGACAGACCATCTGGTGACCGAAGAAATTGAAGTCCACCCAGCGCTCTGCACTTCTCCCCTCGGAGCAGCCCAGAAATTCACCGTAAAACTTCCGTGAAGAAGAAAGATCATCCACCGGGATGGCGAGGTGGAAGGGAGCAAGGGAATCGGCCATGGTCGATTCTCAGATTTCAGGTTCCTGATTTCAAGCCCCCCGGAACCTCGTGTGATGCGCCCGCAGTCACTTCGTCGGTGGAATCGAGTTACGCCAGTCGGACAACCTGCCCTGCAGGCGTTCTGCCATCTCCGGATGGATTGCCGCAAGATCCCTCTTTTCGCCCGGATCCCGGTCCAGGTCGAAGAGACTCACCTCTTTCTTCCCGAACCACTCGATCAGCTTCCAATTTCCCTTCCGGATGGCTCCTGCTGAGACTCCTCCCAGAAAGTGGGGCTTGGGCAATGGGTAGTGCCAGTAGAGTGTCCGCTCTTTCCGCTCCGCTCCCGGTCTCTGGAAGAGATCGAGAACCGAGCGACCGTCCAGGATCTGCGAGTCGTCCCCCTTCAGGCCACCCGCTTCCAGGAAAGTCGGATAGAAGTCCACGTTGCTGGTGGGAGAGCTGCACACCTTGTCCCCGGGGACTTTCCCAGGCCACTTGACGATCAGGGGAACGCGAATCCCCCCCTCGTAGAGCTGACTCTTTCCTCCGCGCAGGGGGGCATTGCTCGTCACCTTCAGTTCACCACCGTTGTCGCTGGTGAAGATCAGCAGTGTGTCATTGCCGAGCCCCAGCTCTTCCAGTTTTTTCACGATCATGCCAACTCCCTGGTCGACGCTCTCGATCATGGCAGCGAGATGGGGGTTGTGATCGCCCGCCCAGTGATTGAGCGGGTCACCCTCAAGTCCGGCATCCTGGCAGAGATAGCACTGGGAACGGGTGCTCTTTCCCGGTGGATGTTTCCTGCGGTATTTTTCCACCAGGTCGGATTTCCCATTGAGAATCGAGTGAGGTGCAAAGTGGCTGAGATAGAGAAAAAACGGCTTCTCCCGATGCTGCTCGATGAAGCGAATCGCTTCGTGGTTCATGCGGTCCACGAGAAACTCCTTCCCCGGCAGCAGCCTCTCCTTTCCCGCGCTGTTCCACGAGATCGACTGCGTGCGGAAGACATAAGGAAAAAAGTTGGCCCCGTTCCCCACCCCTTTTATCTCCGTCACCAGTTCCTCGTCGAACCCATGGTCGGTCGCTCGCAGTTCGATCGGAGCCTTGTGATACTTGTAGCCACTGAGGTGCCACTTCCCGATCATTCCGGTGACGTAGCCCGCCGCCTTGAGACGCTCGGCGATGGTGACGTGCCTCGGGGAGAGAGGGGTGCTGGTGGTGGGACGCAGGTAATCGAGCAATCCGTGGCGGATCGGATACTGCCCGGTGAGAAAACTCGCCCGGTAGGGAGAGCAGACGGGGGCCGCAGCGTAGGCCTCCGTCATCCGCAGGCCATCCCTGGCAAGTTGATCAAGATGCGGGGTTTCATTAAAGGCGCTGCCGTAGCAACCCAGTTCCGCCCAACCGAGATCATCGGCAAGGATGAACACGATGTTCGGAGGACGCCCCGGAGCAGGAGCTCCGAAGGAAAAAGACGCCAGAATCCAGAGAGTGACATACGCCAGACGCATGGGGGCATATTCTCTGCCTTGTCCTCCCGCCTGGCCAGCGCATATAGTTTGATCATGTAAAGAAACTGGCTTTTTCCTTCATAATGAGGACTCTCAGCCAGCGTCCTCCCAGCCTGACCGAGATGAAATTCCAAGAACACGAAGCTGCCTACCGACGCGCCGTCTCCGCCCTTCACAAGGGCCGGTTTTCCCGTCGCGAAATTCTCCGCAAGATGGGAGCCGGGTTCGGCACTGTGGGCCTCGCCGGCATGTTTCAGCAGGCCGGTCTGGGCACTGCTGGTGCGGCCACCCGGCAGGCCGTTGAACCTTCTCCCCTCACTCCCAAGCTCCCTCACTTCGCGCCCAGGGCCAAGCATGTCATCCAGCTCTTCATGCCGGGCGGCCCGTCCCAGGTGGACACCTTTGACTACAAACCCTCTCTCGCGAAATATGCCGGGCAGCGTCCCGGGATCGTGGACCGCAAATCCCTCCGCAATACAAAAGGTGGATTGGCCCCCTCCTATTTTGGTTTCAAGCAGCACGGAAACTGCGGGAAGTGGGTCAGCGACATCTTCCCGAAGGTTGGCGAAGTGGTCGATGACCTCTGCTTCATTCACTCGATGCATACCGACATCCCGGAACATGCCGGAGCCATTCTCATGACCAATGTCGGATCCCTGCAACCGAATCGCCCCAGCATGGGATCATGGCTGGTCTACGGACTGGGAACCGGCAATGAAGACCTGCCCGGATTCGTAGCCATGTCCCCGCGTGCCCAGCCTCGAGGCAAACTGGCCAACTGGGGCAATTCCTTCCTGCCCGGTGCCTACGCCGGAGCCTACGTCAACATCCAGCAAATGAAGCCGGATGCCGTGATGCGCAACCTGAAGAATGCCCAACTCTCGCGCACCGAGCAGCGCAAGCAGGCCGATCTCCTCACCAAGCTCAACAAGCTGCACCTTGATCGCCGCGAGCGCGACCGGGAACTGGAAGCCGGCATCGAGGCGATGGAAATGGCCTTCCGCATGCAGTTCTCCGTTCCGGACGTCTTCGACATCGAAAAAGAGTCGGAAGCCACCCGGAATCTCTACGGGAACAGTGAGTATGCCAAGGGTTGCCTGATCGCCCGGCGACTGGTGGAACGGGGAGTGCGCTGCGTGCAGCTCTCGCACTCCATCAGCGGCTACGATATTGCCTGGGATACCGGCCACGGGGACATCCCGGGTGGTCACAAGGCCCTCGCCGACGCCTGTGACCAGGGCATCGCGGCTCTCATCAGGGATCTCAAGTCCCGTGGACTCCTTGACGAGACCCTCGTAATCTGGGGTGGTGAATTCGGACGGGCTCCCACTTCGGAGGGCAAGAAGGGCCGTGACCACGACCACTACGGCTACACTGTCTGGATGGCTGGCGGCGGCGTGAAGGGCGGCATGAGCTACGGGGCCACCGACGAGTTCGGCCTCACCGCTGTCGACAAGCGGGTCCACGTGCACGACCTGCAGGCTACCATCCTTCATCTCATGGGACTTGATCACGAAAAGCTGACCTATCGCTACTCAGGCCGTGACTACCGGCTCACCGACGTCTACGGCCACGTCATCCGCGACATTATGGCCTAGCTGGCGGCGTCCTGCCGGGAGGCCAACCCGAACAAATCCATGCGCATACCCAAGTTCCTCCGAAACTACACCTCGCTCCCCCTTGTCCTGGGAGCAATCCCCTGTCTGTCGGCCGCGGAAGAAATCGACTTCAGCCGCGACATCCGCCCGATCCTCTCCGAGAACTGCTTTGCCTGTCACGGTCCCGACGAGGATCACCGGGAGGCCAAGCTGCGACTCGATCTGAAGGAGAGCGCCTTTCAGGAGCGCGACGGCATAGCGGCCTTCGTGGAGGGCAATCTTGAGGAGAGCGAGTCCTGGTTCCGCATTACGACGGAAGACAGCGATGAAGTGATGCCTCCCCCCAAGACCAAGAAGAAACTCACCGCCAAACAGAAGGAACTCATCAGGAAGTGGATCGAACAGGGTGCCAGATGGAACAACCACTGGGCCTACGAACCACCCAGGAAGGCGAACGTCCCCGAGGGCGTCAATCCGATCGACTTCTTCATCGCCCGTGAACACGGCAAGCACGACCTCAAGTTCTCTCCCCGGGCCACCCCTCGCACCCTGTCCCGCCGCCTCTCTCTCGATCTCACCGGTCTGCCTCCCACCCTGAAGGATCTCGCCGGGTTCCAGGTCGACGAATCCGGCTTCAATGTCGCCAGGGTGATCAACCACTACCTCGCAAGTCCGCAATACGGGGAGCGCATGGCGCTCATGTGGCTCGACGCGGCACGCTACGGTGACACCAGCGTGATGCACGCCGATGGCCCCCGGGACATGTGGGCCTGGCGCGATTGGGTCGTGCGCGCCTACAACGAGAACAAGCCCTTCAACGAGTTTGGCATCGAACAGCTTGGGGGCGATCTCATCCCCAATGCCACCATCGATCAGAAGCTGGCATCCGGCTTCAACCGCAACCATGCGACCTCCGACGAGGGCGGCGCCATTGCTGAGGAACTGCGCGTGGAGTATGTGGTCGACCGCGTGCGCACCACCGCCAACGTGTTCATGGGAATTACCATGGAGTGTGCGCAGTGCCACGAACACAAGTACGATCCCATCAGTCAGCACGAATACTACCGCTTCTTCGCCTACTTCAACAACCACACCGATCCCGGGATGCAGACACGCAATGGAAACCAGGCGCCGACAGTCAGTGTCCCCCCGAGGGAACAGGCCGGGAAACTGGCCACCCTGGACAAGGAGATCGAAAACCGTAACAGGGAGATTGAAGCCCGCCGGAACACGGCCCGCCCTCAATTCGAACAATGGCTCGCCAAAGCAGAGAAGTCCGCCGGAGACACCCTCCCAGCCCCCCCGGGACTGACTCACCATTTCCCTCTCGACGAGAAGGGCGGAGACCAGGTGGCAGCCACCGTGGGCGGTGGAGCAGGCAAGCTCAGCGGCAAGCTCCAGAACACGACCCGCAAGGGGCAACCCGCTCTGAAATTCGACGGCGGGAGCGCCTTCACATTCGGCTCCTGGCCTGAACGCAGGCGGGAACAACCCTTCACCTTCGCGGCCTGGCTCAAGGTGCCCGGTAATGGAAACGGTTCGGTCTTCGCTCGAATGGATGAGGGTAGCAGTTACCGTGGTTATGACTTCTGGCTGCAGAACCGCCAGGTAGGAACTCACATCATCAACACCTGGCCCGGCAACGCCCTCAAGGTCGTGTCTGCCCAGCAGCTCGCCGAGAACAAGTGGCAGCATGTGGCGGTAGTCTACGACGGATTGTCGAAGGCGGCCGGCATAAAGATCTACATCGACGGAAAGCTGGTGGGCAACAAGGTCGAGCAGGACTCCCTCAGGGACACCATTGCCACCAATACACCCTTCAAGATCGGCAGTCGCTCGAAAGGCGGGAACTACAACGGCGAGGTCGATGAACTCCGCATCTACAACAGGGCGCTCTCTGCTGCCGAGGTTCAGCGCCTGGGTGACGACCCTATCAAGGGAATCCTCGCCATCCCGTCGGACAAGCGTACCAAGGACCAGGAATCCGCTCTCGTGGAGCACTTTCTCGCCACAGCGGACAGCACTTATCAGAAACTCGTGGCCACCCGTGCTGACCTGCAGCGCCAGAAAGGCGAGCTCGGGAACAGCAAGAAGACCACCAGCATGATCATGGGTGACAATCCGGCCAACAAGATGCGGAAAACCTACATCCTCAATCGCGGGGCCTACGACTCCCCCAGAAAGGACAGGGAGATCCTCCCTGGCACACCCACCATCCTGCCTGCCATCGACAGCAAGGCACCGCAGAACCGGCTCACTCTCGCCAGGTGGCTCTTCTCCAATGAGCATCCCCTCACGGCCCGGGTGGCCGTCAATCAGATCTGGCAGCAGTTCTTCGGAGCCGGACTGGTCACCACTCCCGGGGATTTCGGCGCCCAGGGGGCCTACCCCACTCATCCCGAACTGCTCGATTGGCTGGCGGTTGATTTCCGCGTGAACGGATGGGACGTGAAACGACTGCTTCGGCAGATTCTCAGCTCGCAAACCTACCAGCAGAGTTCCGTGCGCCCCCCGGGTCTGGCCGAGACAGATCCCGAGAACAAGCTCCTGAGCCATGCCTCCCGCTATCGTCTGCAGGGTGAGCTCATCCGCGACAACGCTCTCGCGGTCTCCGGACTGCTCAATCCCGCGATGGGTGGACCGGGCGTGAAACCCTACCAGCCCCCGGGACTCTGGGCCCAGGTCGGCCTCGGCGGAAATCCAAAATTCAAGCCTGACACGGGGGACAAGCTCTATCGCCGCAGCATCTACACCTACTGGAAGCGGAGCGCACCCGCACCGAACATGCAGATCTTTGATGCACCCACCCGCGAGATCTGCGTCATGAAGCGTCCCCGCACCAACACCCCGCTGCAGGCGCTGGTGACTCTGAATGATCCTCAGTTTGTAGAGGCTGCCAGGATGCTCGCTCAACGCTCCATGAAAGAGGGCGGATCCACTCCGCAGTCCCGGGGCGCACATGCCTGGGAAGTGGTCACTGCCCGCAAGCCCAGCCCCTTCGAGCAGGAGACCTTGAGCAAGGTCTACCAGAAGGCCTTCCGCAAGTACCTGACCACGCCCGATCTCGCCAGGAAACTCCTCGCGGTGGGTGAATCCAGCCCCGATCCAGCCCTGCCCTCCGCTGAGCACGCCGCCATGACGATCGTGACCAGCATGATTCTGAACCTCGACGAAACTCTGACCAGGGAATGAAAAACATCCCGCAATGTGACGGTTGCAGACTGCCACGAATGTAACAATGCCCCATCCTTCCAACCTCTCCCGCCGCACGTTCCTGGATACGTCCAAGTCTCTCCTGGGAACCGCCGCCTTCGCAGGCCTGCTGAAACAGGAAGGCCGGGCCGCGCCCCTTCCCGGCCTGCCTCACTTTCCCAGCAAGGCCAAGCGCGTCATCTATCTCTTCCAGGCCGGAGGGCCAAGCCACATCGACATGTTCGATTATAAGCCGGCCCTGCACAAGATCCACGGGCAGGAACTCCCCGACTCAATCCGGCAGGGCCAGCGGATCACCGGCATGACCAGCGGCCAGAAGTCATTCCCCTGCGTGGCACCCATGTTCAATTTCAAGAAAATGGGCGAACGCCAGACCTGGGTGAACGCCGACGTCCTGCCCCACACTGCCAGGATCGCCGACAAGCTGACCATCATCCGCTCGATGAATACGGAGGCAATCAATCACGATCCCGCCATCACCTACATCAATACCGGCACACAGCAGTTCGGAAGGCCCAGCATGGGGTCATGGCTCTCCTACGGGCTCGGCAGCCTGAGCGAGGATCTCCCGGCCTATGTCATCATGATCTCGATTGGAGCCAAGCCGGGGCAGGCTCTCTATTCCCGCCTCTGGGGCAGCGGCTATCTGCCCTCCAAGCACCAGGGAGTACAGTTTCGCAGCGGCAACGACCCTGTTCTCTACCTCAGCGATCCTCCCGGCATCGATCGTGAAATTCGCCGCTCGATGCTTGATGGGGTTTCCGCCCTCAATGACCAGCGCTTCCGGGAAACCGGCGATTCCGAGATCAAGGCACGCATCGCCCAGTATGAAATGGCCTTTCGCATGCAGGCTTCCGTCCCCGATCTCATGAGCACTGACGGCGAACCGGAGAGCACCTTCGAGAACTACGGCCCGAAATCAAAAAAGAAGGGTTCCTTTGCTTCCAACTGCATCCTGGCACGCCGCATGGCCGAACGAGGCGTGCGGTTCATCCAGCTCTTCCACCGCGGCTGGGATCAGCACGGAAACCTGCCCGGAGAACTCCGCAGGAACACCGCTGATACTGATCAGCCTGCTGCGGCCCTCGTCAATGACCTCGAAGAACGCGGCATGCTCGACGACACCATTGTGATCTTCGGAGGGGAATTCGGCCGCACCATCTACTGCCAGGGCAAGCTGACCAAGGACAACTACGGACGTGACCACCATGGGCGCTGCTTCACCACCTGGCTGGCGGGTGGCGGGTTCAAGCCGTGCGACTACGGCGAAACCGACGACCACTGCTACAACATCGTCAAGGACCCGGTCCACATCCGCGACCTCAATGCCACCGTCCTCCATAACCTGGGAATTGATCATGAGCGGTTCAGCATCAAGCACCAGGGACTCGACGTGCGCCTCACCGGGGTGGAGGAAACCCGCATCGTAAAGGAAATCCTCACCTGAATTCCGCGCCCATTCCCGGCGATACGGTCCCAGACTGACAACCCCGTGGTCTGGCGGCGCCATGACCGACGATGGATCGGCAAAGACCCGGCGATCCGGCTCCCGGAGGGAGGAATTCACTAAGACACTGGACATCACCCCGTAATCAGAACCCAATACCGCCGATCCGCGCCTGCATGAACTTCCACGTCCTCGGTTCCATCGCCCTGCGATACTTCTGGCTCTACACCCGCCACCCGGTGCGAATCGTCGAACTCGTTTTCTGGCCCTTCGTGCAACTGCTGGTCTGGGGATTTCTGACCAATTACCTCCAGTCCGAGACGTCGGGGGACTTCCCCAAGACCATCACCTATCTCATCGGGGCCATCATTCTCTGGGATGCGCTCTTCCGTTCCCAGCAGGGAGTGGCCATCTCCTTCCTGGAAGACGTATGGACGCGCAACCTCCTCAATATCTTTGCCGCACCCGTGCGGACCGTGGAATATGTCGGGGCCATGTTCCTGGTGGGATTCTGCCGGGTCATGTTCACCGGTCTCATCCTGGCGATCATCGCGCTCGTGGCCTACCAGTTCAATCTCTTCAAACTCGAACTCGCTCTCATTCCCTTTTACCTCAACCTCCTTCTCTTCGGCTGGTCTCTGGGACTGATTTCGGTCAGCCTCATTCTGCGCTTCGGCCACGGGGCAGAGTCCCTGGCCTGGGCCATCCCCTTCATGGTTCAACCATTTTCCGCGGTCTTCTACCCGGTCTCCAGCCTGCCCTCATGGCTCCACCCCCTTGCCCAGGTCCTGCCCTCCACCCATGTCTTTGAGGGAATGCGCGATGTCATCCAGTCCCGCACTTTCCCGGGGACCCACATGGTGGCCTCCCTCGCGTTGAACATCGTCTTTCTCTGTGGCGCTCTCTGGTTGCTCCACACCATGCTTGTCGGAGCACGCCGGAAGGGATTCCTCGTCAAGGTAACCTCCAGCTAGCGCGCCGGGAAATCACTTCCGAGAGGAATCCGTTCAGTTGTCCAGTCCGGAAGAACGACGCACATTCCACTCGTGCCGTAGTGCTCCGATCATCATGCCTGTTCCCCCTGCCACGAAGATCAGGGGAAACCACAGTGAGTAACCGGGAGCTCTGGAGTCCAGCTTCAGGACAGCTGAGGACGGATCTTCCGGATCAACATAACAGGAGTGCGCCGTGCCCACCGCGAATCTGGCCACCCGCCATTCCGCCCGGGTCTCCGAAGAACTCCATGGCGCTCCCCGCAGGCTATAGCGTTCCGAGGTGTAGGCCTTGCCTTCGTACGAATATCCGTAGAGAACAGCGGAGTTGTACTCCATTTCCACATCGCTGCCGATCTTGCGTTGAGCGATCCTTGACTCCACGATGGTGCATTCCGTCTCCTCCCAGTCGCGCTGCCCGGAAGCGCGGTCGAAACTCCGCCACATGAGCAGGGTGAAGGCTCCTCCTGCCACACAGAAGAGTAACCCGATGAAGACAAGATACAGGCTCCCTGCGCGCACGGAGGGAGAAAGGGGGTTCCTCTCCCGGGTTTCAAGTTCAAGTTTCATGTTCCCATGACCCACAACTGGCGGGGGAGGCTTCTGGACACTTGAAACTTGCAACTTCAGGCCTGAAACTCCTTCTTCCATTCCATGGCCGACATCGCAACCCAACTCACTGAAGACCTGAAGAACGCCATGCGTGCCAGGAACCCGGTCGCTCTCAACACTCTCCGCGCGGTCAAGAGCGCCATCAAGAACGCCGCCATCGAAAAGGGAGGAGCGGACGGAGAACTGGATGAGGGCGAGATCGTCAACCTCATCCGGAAGCAGATCAAGCAGCGCCGGGAATCCGTGGAGCAGTTCACCAAGGCCGGTCGCACTGAACTGGCTGACCAGGAGGAGTCCGAAATCACCATCCTGGAGCACTATCTTCCCGCCCCCCTTTCACCGGAGGAAGTGAATGAACTGGTGACCACCGCCATCGAGGAGTCCGGAGCCTCCTCCCGGGCTGACATGGGCAGGGTCATGAAGATTCTCCAGGAGCGCACCGCCGGTCGCGCCGACGGCAGGATCCTCTCCCAGGCGGTCATGGAGAAGCTCTCCTGAAGATACGGGTTGATCACCCTGGCAAACTGAAACTTTATCCCTGGAACGTGAATTCCCTCATCAAATGAGTTGTGCCGCCATTATTGTCGCGGCGGGACACGGTCGCAGGATGGGTTTCGACAAGATGGTCGCCCCTCTGGGAGGCAAACCAGTCCTGCAGTGGAGTCTCGATGCCTTTCTGGAGGCCGGGGAGGTCGAAACCGTCGTGGTGGTGACCAGCGAAGAACGCTTTGCACATCTCGATCCCGGAACAGGGAAACCGGTCCTGCGGGTGGACGGTGACCGTGAACGCTTTCTCTCCGTGATGCGCGGCCTTGACGCCATCCCGTCCCCCCCGTCCTACGTGGCGGTCCATGATGGAGCCCGTCCCTTCATTCTGCCCGAACAGATTGACCAGGTGATCAGGACCTCCCACGACGAGGACGCGGCAGCCCTTGCCCGCCGGGTCACCGAGACCATCAAGACGGCCGACGACCACGACTTCACTCAGCGCTCCGTGCCCCGCGACCGGCTCTGGATCATGGAGACCCCCCAGGCCTTTCGTTTCGAAATCCTGCGCCGGGCCTACCGGGCCACCGAATCCCAAGCCCTTGAGGTGACCGACGACGTATCGGCTGCAGAGGCTATCGGCGTCCCCACCAGGCTTGTCGAAAACCTCCTCCCCAACCTCAAGATCACCCTGCCCCAGGACCTCGCCCTGGCGGAGGCCATCCTGAAGACGAGGCAGGAGTGACTACCGTCCCGCCCCTTCAGGGCGAAGGATCAATCATACTTGGGATCGGTCAGCGCTTCGGCAGCACGCCCGGTCTTGCGCTGCCCCTTGTAGACCATCACGAACTTCCCCCCGGTGTCCTTCGCAATCTCCATGAGACGACCCGCAGGCGAACCGGGAACTTCAAAGGCGATGGTGTCAATGGGTGTCCCTCCCGGGTTGAGCTGCTTCATATTGAAGGCGATCTCGTCCCCATCACGGGGTTCCCCGTCGGAAAGAAGGAACACAATACTCGGGGATGGATTCATGGTCATGGCCATCTTGAGGCCGGGATACCACATCGTGCCACCAGCCACTGGCATGCTGTTGATCCTGCCGATCACTTCCTTCTTGATACCTTCATTAGCCGGATACCAGTTGGTGTGAGGTGGTTCTCCAAGTCCATGCCAACCGTTGCCAACGTAGTCGCTGCCCTCGGTGGTCAGATTCCAGGCGCGGGATGAAAAGAATATGACCGTGAAATACATTCCCGAGGAAAGGTTGCCGATCGAAGTCGACAGTTCCTTCTTGAGGGCCTGGGCAAAGGTGCCTCCGCCTTCCGCGGTCGATCCCATCGATCCGGAAAAATCGACCACGTAAGCCACCCGTTTGCCCTTCCGGTAACTCCCGAAGAAAGATGCTCCCCCCCCTCCGGTCCCATCACCTTCATTGTCACCCCAGCCTTCCCCGATCTCGTCCGACATTCCGAAAGGGCCTTCCGGGACGGGGTTGTCAGGAATGGGAACAGACACGGGAGACGGCGCCTGCGAGGCAATCACCTTGGCCCGCGAAGACTTCTGACCCGGCGGGTTGGGCCGGGCCCGCTGATTCACTTCCGGACGCTCAACGCGTTCCTCCTCGGGCGCGGAGGCCTGGTAGGTTACGATCGTGGGCGACTCGGTTCGCAGGGAAAGAATCGTGATGAGAGCCAGCACAGCGATCAGGAGTCCCACCAGAATCATGGAGCTGATCAGGGACTGAACGGTGTCCCGCTGGCGCTGCCGCGTCAACGCCAGCTCAACCGCTCCAGACTGGGCAACACCAAGCTCCTGCTCGTCCTCCTGGGGTACGATCAGCCTAGCCATAGTGTCACTCTATGCCCATCCGTCCACTTGACCAGCGGAAAGGGGTCTGCCATCTCAAAGGAAAGGGAGAGCCGTCTCTAGGGCTCTCCCAAAATATATCCGGAATACCTCCCCGGAAAACCACCAGGCGGTCCGTTATCTTCCGGTCCTGATATGCACCGAGGTTCGGAGCACTCCATCCTCCTTCCGGGTATGGCCCCTGATGTTCTTGAGTTCGCCAAAGCCGGCCACCGCCTTCTTTACCATGGGGAGTGCTTCCATGAGATCCTCCGCATCCGGCGAACCTTCCCCGAAGATGTCCTCCTGCTTCTCCTCCACGAGCTTGATCCAGTCGTTGAGGTAGGCATTCAGGGCCGCGAAGTTCACATTGAAGTAGGCCCCCTTGGCAGCGGGGTCCACCTCGGCCTTCTCCAGTTTGGCGGAGAGATCCTGGACGTAGGACTTTGAAGTCGAGGCAAAGAAATTCTTCTCATCGACAGAGACGTTCAGGACAAAGTCATCGGTCTGAAAGGGGAATGGAAAGAACCAGGTCTTGAGGTCATTTTTCTCGCTGCTCATTGGCCTCTGCATGGGAATGTTCTCCCCTGTCATTTCACTCACGATCTTGAGAATTCCGTTGAGGGCCTTCTCCGCGTTATTCCAGGAATCCCCCAGCTTCTTCTTGTCCCTGGTCGGGGCCAGGATGGCGATACGCGGCGCCTTGCCTTCATCCACCACGAGTTGTGGGAGCCCGGGCACCGTGGGCAGCGCGCCCTTGAGGTCGACCACCACAGCCCCTTCCTCTCCAAGACCAGCCACCAGGTCGCCGCGCAGGCCGGACCACAATTCGAGAAAATGGGGACGGATCTGCTCGTCGAACATTCCGAATACATTTGTCATCTCCTCGAAATCGGCGGCAATCCCGTCGGGAAGGTCCATCCTGGCCACCTGCCGGGCGCCCAGGTAAATCGTCTGTCCAAGCGTCTCGACATACTCAAGGACCTTCTCGGTGTAGTTTGGATTCGAGACCCAGTTGGCAAAGAGAAAAACTCCATCCTCCTTACCGAGTCCGGCGTAGCGCCGGGGCGTGTCCAGGTCCGTGCCGGGCAGGTCGGCCCCGCCGAAGACCTCGATCTTCAACCCCTCCTCGAGGAAGGCCACACTCCCTCCCGGAGTAAAGGTGTGAAGGTTCAGAATCGCACGCTCCTGCTCGGCAATCAACCCGAGGAGAACCTCAAGGTCCTGCGAATCGCCAAAGGCCTCGGTTTCGGCCAGGCCCTCCTTGAGGCCGGTGGCCAGACTCCCAAAGATGGACCTTCCCTTTGAGCTGTTCTGCAACTCCTCCGACACGGTGGCGAAACTGAGCAGCCGCTTGCCTGCAAAGGACTTCATGAAGGCTGCCTCCGGCCGGGAAAGCAGGGACTCCGCTGGACTGGCCGCGATCTGCAGATCGTCAGCGCTCGAACCCAGGAAACCCACCAGGTAGTTCTCATGCACCCCGATCGCCATTACGATATTCTTGGATTCAAGAGTTTTCATGAGTTTATCAACGGCGGCAGCATCCATGAACTGCGCCAGGCCCTCCTTCACATCCGGTGGCATGGAGGCAACCAGCTCTTCCCCCTTGATCCTGAGACCCGTAAACTTGGTGCCGGCCCGTTCCACGTTGACAGCCTCCGCGAAGCCCTCTCCGTCAGGGCCGATCTCCTCAAGCATGGCACCAATGCCCTGGGCTGCGATTTCAAACAACTGCCCCCGCTTCTCTTCGTCACTCACCTTGAACCCAAGTGTGAGCGGCGGCATCTGGGCCTTCTCCAGCACGCCCATCCCCCCCTTGGGATCTCCCATCAAACCTCCGAGCAGCGGCATCAGAGAGGCCTGTAAAGCAGCCTCCGGGTTATTCTCATCGAATTCGGGTCCCTCCCCGGTCAGGAAAGCCGTTGCCGTCCCTACCAGAGCTTTCATCGAATGGCGGCTATACGATTCGTTAAAGGCCACCAGATTGGAGAGCTGCCCGGGCACATCCTTGCCCACCCCCAGGAAGATCTCCTCTCCCAGAAGCGCGGTAATCATCTGAACCTCGGGGTTTTCCTCGAGATCCTCCAGCTCGAATTCGTCAGCGTTATCCGGCAACAGATTCGCTCCGTAGTAATCTTCGACCAGCTCCAGGATCGCTGACTTTCGGATCTCGTCCACGAAACCCTTGCCATCGTAAATCCCAATATAGGCGTGGGTGGTGTTGGGCATGAGCCTGGCAAAACCGGTCGCCTTCGCCACCGCTGCCAGGTCGCCTGCCGGGGCCGGGGCCGGGGCCGGATCACCGGCAACCGCCTTGAGGGCAATCTCTTTTGAGCCTCCGCCCCCTGCCGAGACCGCAGCATCGTCATTTTTCTCTCCACACGCACTGAGACCGAGTCCTCCCAGGACTCCAAGAAGGCCGAATAAATGAAGGCGTTTCGTTTTCATTGGTCAATAGTTAGTCCCAACTGAAGGATGGGCAATTATATTAAGGTGAAATAATTGTAGTGCCACGGAGGCTCTTCCAAAATGCAACATCTGACAAAATCAGAACGCTTCGCCGGGTGAAAATTGTCCAACTTATTGGAAAAAACATTCCCCAATGCACGGCTACTTGCTGGCCGCTTGATCGTATTCCCCGAGTTCCCGCACCCAGATGTTGCGGTATTGGATGGGATCGCCATGATCCTGCAGGCTGATCGGTGCCTTCTCCGGGTGCTTGGCGGGATAGGTGGCGAGGGCCTTGTGTCTGGTGGGGCCAAGAAGTGCCTTGCGGTGATGCACCAGCACGCCGTTGTGGATCACGGTGACAACCGCCGGTTCCTCCACTTTTCCGTCCTTGTAGCCGGGGGCCTCGAAAATGATGTCAAAGCTCTGCCATTCCCCCTGGGGGGTAGAGGGATTGACCCGCGGAGGAGCCTGCCCGTAAAGGGCCGCAGTCTGACCATCGGGATAGGTCTGGTTGGTGTGACTCTCACCCACCTGCACTTCATAGAGTCCCATCAGGAACACCCCGCTGTTGCCGCCCCCCTGCCCATTCACCTTGCGGCCGGCCGGCACCCGGTACTCGAGGTGCAACTGGCAATCGCCAAACTTCGCCTTGGAACGCACTCCGCCCCCCCCTGCCACCGTCATCACGCCGTCCACGATCGGCCACTTGTTTCCGTCCCAGGTGTCGGAACTCTTCTCTCCGATGAGCACAAGGGCATCCCCGGGAGGCTTGACCGAAACCGCTCCCGCACTCTTCACCTTGACCGGCTGGGGCCGCGTACCGTCATGCACCACGTAGGGCACACCCGGAAGTTTCGGAGTGTCCGGTTTCTCACCGACTTCAATTCCGGAGACCATTCCCGCCGCTGCCAGCGACGCCAATACTGTGGTGAACCTGATAGATTTCATGGTGGCGAAAATGCAACGACAGGCCCTCCCCGCAGGCAACTCTAAAGAAATTTCGGAAATTACTGAAATTAGAGAAAATATGTTTGCGCCTTGGCGAAGCTTGTGAAATATTTCACAAGCTTCCCCGCACGAAGAAATGCCCAAGAAGTTCAAGATCGATCCGGCCGATGCCAGACGTCTTCCCTTTGCTCTGGTGGACCATGAACTGGAGCAGGTCGAGTCCTCCCTGCGGGACCAGGTGCGTCATTTCGATCCCGGGGTGGAGCCCTACATGTCCTACATCTGCGATACCGCAGGCAAACGTATCCGTCCAGCTCTCTGCATCCTCATGGGCGGCGCCAGCGGAGGAGTGACCGCCAATCATCTGAAGCTCGGCACCATCCTCGAACTCATTCACATGGCCACCCTGGTGCACGATGACATCATCGACGGGGCCAGCACGCGCCGCAACGTAGCCACCGCCAACTGCAAGTGGGGAGAGGGACTCGCGGTCCTGCTGGGCGACGCCCTCTTCTCGCACGCCCTCATGCTTTCGACCGAGTTCGACGATCTGGTCCTCTCCCGGGTCATTGCGGCCGCCTCACGGGATGTATGCCAGGGCGAGATCCTGCAGACTCAAAGACGCTTTGATCTTACCCTCACGAGACAGGACTACTTCAGCATCATCGAGATGAAAACCGGCGCCCTCTTCGCCGCTGCCACGGAGTTGTCAGCCTACCTCTCCAACGTGTCCGGGGAAACCCGCGAGGCGATGAAGGATTTCGGCATGAAGCTGGGAACTGCCTACCAGATCTACGACGACTGCCTCGATCTGATCGGGAGCGAGGAACAGTTCGGGAAGACACTTCGCACCGACCTTGAAAAGGGAAAACTCACCCTCCCCATGCTCTACCTCCTCGAGGACGCCGGTGCCACCCAGCGTGAGATCCTGCAGAAGCGAATCATCCAGCAGGAGGAACTCGACCTCACCGTCCTGGCCGGCATCGCCGAATACCAGGGAGCCATCAGCAGGTCTCTGCACCGGGCCGAGACCCTCCTTGAAGAGGCCGAGGGGTGCCTCAGCCTGCTCGACGACTCGGATTACCGCGAGGCTCTCGGCGGGATTCTCACCTTCCTCGCCGGTCTCCTCAATACCCTGCAGAAGGGATAGGGCCTGGTCCTGTTCTCCCCGGTCGGGGCTTGCCCCAGTTCAGTCCCCCTACGGCACCTCCAGCCGTTCAACTGCCACCATGCCCTCAAGTGAAGTGGCCGCCTGAAAGAGGCTCCCGGCATTTGGATGCCGGGCCTGCTCCTCCGCGCTCATATGCTCCACCGCGGTGGTGAGGAGCAGCACCACCTCCCCCGCTATCTCCGCCAGGAGCGGACAGGTCACCCGGGGAGAACCGGGCGTCTTCCACACCGCCTCCAATTCGCCGTTAGCCAGGCTGTGCTGACGTGCTTCCCCCGATTCCACATCATTCGGATTGTACATCGCAATGATGACACTCTGCTCATCCGGGGTGATCACCATCCCGTCAGGATATGCGTCAACCTCCTGCAGATCCACCACCGTCCGCGGATCCCCCAGTCGCTGGTTCTCCAGATCGAATGGATACTCCACCACCATCTTGGTGGGCGTATCGATATCCAGAAGGTAGCTGCCCCCCTCCCGCGAAAGAATCACTTTCCCATTTGAACAGGTCTGCCCACCGCGCAGGTGGGTCGCCACGTTCATGCCCGGAAGCCAGAGATACAAGCCCGCCTTGGGATCCTTGAATGCCACGTCCTTGGTGCCGAAAAGCACCCCGTTGCCACAGACCACCCCGTCGTTGATGATGGTCCCCTCCTCCTCGCCCTCCACTTCCCCGAAAGTTCCCACCCAGCTGGCAGCTTCCACATCGAAGAAGCCCACCTTCCGCTCGAACCCCGTCAGGAAGACGGAGGGATTGTCAGTGGGAAAGGCAAACCCCGGACGCCCGGGCAGGACGTAGTGCCGATTCTCGCCGCTGGCCAGGTCAAGGACATTGACCGAACCCTCTCTCGAGTCCCCGCCATGCTGGATCGCCACCCACGACACCTGCCCCGGACCGTATTGGCACGGACCCTCGGGAAGATAGGCCAGGGCATCACTGGCGGGCCTGAAGACCACCTCCGCTGAATATTCAGACATCGCGTGCAGCCTTCACGACGAAGCGGAAGCCTGTCAAGCATCACCCTCACAATGCAGGACAGCGGGTAAAGCTGTCTGCTCCCTTGCGAGGAGGGCTGCAGGACCGGTGGGGGCTGTGCCCCCTCCGGCAAGCACCTACTTGATCACCTTGATCTTCACATTCCGGAAGGACACCTGAGCACCGTGATCCTGCAGGCCGAGATACCCCTTCCTGGTCTCCGCAAATCCCTTCCACTTGGCGAACTTGCTCGCGGCCACCTTCTTGTTCCAGTCTTCGCTCCCGATCTCGTATTCCGCCACCTTCTGGCCATTGAACCAGTGGGTCCCCTTACCGTCCACAAGGCGAATCCTCACCGTGTTCCAGCCCTCGGGATTGATCTTCTTCTCGCCCTCCACCGCAATGGGATAGAGCGCATAGAGGCCACCCGCGTCCGTGCTGGCCTTGCCCTTGGAACGCTCGATCTGCATCTCGGGAGCCACCTTGTAGATGGGCCCACCGGCCTCGGGATTCACCCGGATCAGGATTCCACTGTTTCCCTTGGTCTTCCACTCCAGGCTGAATTCGAAGTTCTCGTAGGCTTCCGCGGTGTAAATGTCGCCCGCACCCTTGTTCTTCAGGGTGAGTGCTCCGTCCTCCACTACCCAGGCCCCGAGTTTGAGTGACTTCTTGGTCTTCCAGCTGTTCCAGCCAGCGGCAGACTTCCCGTCAAAGAGGAGCTTCCAGCCTGCCTTCTTCTCGGCCGCGGTCAGGGTATTGTCCTCCCCGAATGCCAACGGGCTCAGGACGACAGCAATTGCGCATGCGATGGTCTTTTTCATGATCATTGTGGGTTGGATCTATCCCTTCCCGCAGCACGCGACAAGCTCTCTCTCTATTCTTTGGTCCCATTCCGCTGACCATCTCCCACTACACTGCGCAATTTTGCCAGTTCCCGCGGTATCGCCTCGCGGGGGTCCTCGGCCTCTTCGTATTCCAGCACGAGGTAGCCACGATAATTCGCCTCCCGCAGAATTCCCACCAACCGCCCATAATCGGCCGGCACGTCTTCACCATTCACCCTGGTCATGACCTTGATCTGGGCAGTCACCGCATAAGGGGCGATGCGGGCCAGCTCCCCGTAGGGATCAGCCACCGGTGCGAGGTTCGCCGAATCCCACGTCACCCCCAGCCACTTCGATTCGATTCTCCCGAGAATCTCCAGCAAGTGATTGATGTTCCTGACGAAATCATGGTTCTCAAGGGCGAGGATCACGCCACGTTTCTCCGCGTGCTTGAGGGCGTGCTCCAGATTGGCCGTCACATTATCGATCACCTGTGCCTCGCTGACACCTCCCGGGATTCCCCGGGTGGCGAAGACCCGGATCACCGGGGTTCCCATTTCCGCAAACCGGTCGATCCACATTCGAGTGTATTCGAGATGTCTCTTCCCTTCCAAGGACCCCGGGGAGCAGGCGAAGTTGTTTCCCATCGCACCACCCGAAAGATCCAGTCCAAGCAAGTGCGCCCGACGCCTTACCGCATGAATCTCTGCATGGCCCAGAGGTTCCGGAAAGAAATAGCCCGTGATCTCCGCCGCCTTCAGCCCGAGCTCCGCGCAGTAATCAAGAAACCCCGTCATCTCCATCTTCCCACCTCCCCTGGCAGGCTTGCCCAGCCACCATCTCATGTACCTCTTCATGGAATAACTCGTCAGGCTGAGTCCCGAGATGGAGGGTCTCTGACGATTGAAAGGCTGGAGCGCTCCGCTCAGGCCGGTCCCTGCCACCATGCAGGTGCCCAGGCCCAGAAAGGATCTACGTGTAACATTCATCGCTTATGGTCCAGAACAGTGCCACCTTCCATTCGCAGGGGTCAGGTCGGCAATCAATCCCCCTCACCACGGGCATCCCCGGCAGGATGATCCCCATCGCTCCCAAAGCCTTCCAACAGGAAAATGTCATCGTGTCACCGGGAGACCGTAGCCCTGCCCCTGATCAATAAGCCGCCCTGCCAGGGAAGAATCGTTCGGTCTTCCATACTTTGGCCGCCTCCGTCTCACACACCATTCTTGAAGAGTGTTAGTAAATTCTCACCTCTTTTTTACCCTCATGTGCTCTCCAGCACTGGCATTAAACCGAAATTTTCTAATTTTCCCCAATTCCGGTAGAAATTACCGTGCATAACGAAATAGAGTATCGTTTTTTCTTTGACCCTACTACATCTTGGGTAGCCTTGTCTCCCACTGAGCAGTCAATGAGGTGTATTCAGTGCGGTTCCCACAAGGACAAGGTCGTAGATTCCCGGATGTCAAAGGACGGGACGACGATCCGACGACGTCGCGAATGCCTCGACTGCTCCTACCGCTACACCACCTACGAGCAGATCGAGCGCACGGAACTACGGGTAGTGAAAAAGGATGGAAGCCGGGAAGTCATCAACCGGGAGAAGCTCTTCCGGGGTCTGGTCAAGGCCTGCGAGAAGCGTCCTGTTTCGATGGATCGCCTCGACCGGGCGGTGGAGGAAATCCTGGCCGATCTACACAAGGACCATGTCTCCGAAGTCCCCTCCCACATCATCGGAACCGAGGTGATGGACAAGCTTCACCAGATCGATCCGGTCGCCTACGTACGCTACGTCTCTGTCTACCGCCAGTTCGACAACGTGGGCGAATTCATCAGCGAAATTCAATCTCTCGAAACCCGAGCCGCCCGCGACCACATGCAGCGGCGACTCTTCAAGGAATAATTCTGTCATGATCTGTCTCGTCGGAAAACTCCCCGTCCTCCAGGTAGGCCGCCACCAGGTGGCAGGCTACGGAACGGAATGGATCGACATCGCCCTCCAACGTGCGGCCCGGTCCTGCGACCGTGCCGACTTTCCCTTCATCGACGACATCCGGGACGGCATTCTGCATTACCTCGAACACAAGTGTCCCTGGCGTGTGCTGCCCCTGGAGGATCTCTTTGAGCGCATGAAGCGGATGCTGCGGCGCATTGGCTGCGATGCCATTGCCAACAATCTCAACCCGCTTGCTCCACCCATCACCCTCTCAATCGCCCGGGCCGCCCGGGAAGCCGGCAACGGGTTCGAGCTCGTCTTCTTCCAGAAGCTGCAAAAGGAAATCGATGACCTCCATGCACGCGGCGCCGAGGAGTTTCATTTTACGGAACTCCGTGAAAGCGCCCGCATTCTCCGCGGGGCCATTCAGTGGACCTCCCGTTGTAACCGCCTCCACCAGGAGATCCTCGCCTTCCTCCAGAACTTCGCCCAGCAACCCGTCCCCGAGAACAGGAAGATCCATCTTACCATTGATCTCTGATCAACGGGAGAAGGGGAACCAGGACAAACCAGATCAGGCGGGGGACTGCTTTCTCAACGGTCGATGCTTCCGGCCTACTTTTCCCTCCCCTTCCCCTCCCCTTTCCCCTTCACTCGGCCCGTGGCTGAGAAAACCATCTTCCAGAAGATCGCCGATCGTGAAATCCCGGGCGATATCGTCTACGAGGACGACCTCTGCCTCTGCTTTCGCGACATCTCTCCGCAGGCTCCGGTGCACCTTCTCCTCGTGCCCCAGAAGCTGATCGTGCGGATCGGGGAGGCCGATCCCGCCGACCAGGATCTCCTCGGCCATCTCCTCACCCGGGTCCGGATCATCGCGGAACAGGAAGGCTTCGCTGAAGACGGCTTCCGCGTTGTCATCAACAACGGTGACCAGGGCGGCGAGGCCGTGCCTCACTTGCATCTCCATATTCTGGCTGGCCGACAGTTGGAGTGGCCGCCCGGGTAAAACCTCACTGCCGATTCACACCCGGCCTCGTGAACACTCCCTGCTACCCTCCCGCACCCTCGGGCAGGGGCGAAGTCGTCGAGCGTGGCCGCTTTTTCGCCTTCGCGCTGTAGTAATCATGGATCGCGAAACCTATCCCTACGAGAAGAACAGCTCCAATCATCCCATAGAAGATGAAGACCGCGAGTTTGCGTGACTCGGAGAATCCGTAGGAGTGCAGGCCCACATTGAGGAGATTGACATGCCACCACGAGAAGGTCACCACCATGGCCCCGAAGATTGCGCAGAGATTCATTCCCCACTCCCTGATGATTCCTCCCATGCGTGCGTGCAGGATAAAGAGCATCCAGATCACGATGAGGAGAGCGCCATTCTCCTTGGGATCCCATCCCCAGAAACGCCCCCACGAATAGTTCGCCCAGATTCCGCCCAGCACCGTGCCGATCAGCGAGAGGAAGAGTGTGAAGCAGACACACCCATAGGTCATGCGGGTGAGGAGTCGACGGACTGACTTGTCGCCACCATCGAGTTTCAGGATGCGCATGAACACGTAAACCAGACCGAAGGCCGCGGTGATGAATCCTCCCGCGTAGCCTAAGGTGATGGTGAGCACGTGGGTGGTCAGCCAGAAATTGGAGCGCAGAACAGCAATCAGAGGATCATTGGGATCGCTCGCATCGCCGTATTCAAAGAGGCGCGCCATGACCAGTCCGGTAAAACCGATGATGGGCGCAATCGCGATGGCAATCCGGCGTCGGGTGAGAATTTCGACAACCACGGCCACCATGATCACGGTTGCGGTGATGAAGGGAATGGTATCGTAGAGACCGGTGACCGGCGGCCTCTGCGTGATGATCATCCGCTGCACCGTACCCGCAATAATCGCAATCAATCCGGAGATCGATCCGATCCAGACCAGGATCATCATGATGCGGGCAAAGAAGCTCCGCGGAGAAAGCCAACTCAGAACCAGGAAGAGACAGGCCGGCATAAAGGCAAAGAAGGTCGCACGGAAGAACCACTTCGATTTATTGTATTTCAGCTCGGTTGGAATGGCGCGGTATTCGCCGCGCTCCCTCGCCCGTTTCTCGATATCGTCCTTTAGTGTCCTGAGCGCAGCGGGAAAGACCTTTTCATCGTCGCTGCGCGAGGACGCAACCAGTTGCTCCATCCTGTTGATATCCTCGATCGCCTGTTTCGGATTTTCGTGCTCCGCGGTAACGATCGTCTCGAAGATCAGATTTCCCGAAGCTCTCCACGGTTCCTTCTCCTTATCGTCCGGAGGAAAGATCACCAGGCCCCGCGCAGAGCGGTTAGCCAGCATGTGCACTTGTTGGATGATATAACCCAGTCGCTGGGGCAACTGATCAGGGGAGGAAACCTTGCTCATCGCCTCCTGCAACACCGGAGCCATCGAGAGAGCGACACTCATGGGCTTGTGATCGGCACTACCATCCTCGCTGAGCCCCTGAAACTCGACTCCATAGCGCACGAAATCGAAATGGCTCAGGAACTGCTCGAACACCCCCACGTTATAGTTGAGCTCGCGGGTCTGCTTCTGCACCGTAGTGAGCTCGGCCCCCTTCTGACTCAACTGATCAAACTCGGCAGCGACGGTAGTGAGTTCAGCCAGATGTGGTTTCAGTTCGTCGTAGCTGTAACGGTCCCGCTTTTCCTTTCCCCTCATCCCGATGGTCTCGAAGACGTCTGAATTATCGACGCGGAAGGTCGGAAGTTTTCTTGCCAGTTCCGGGCGAAACAAGGCGTCCAGCATCCATTCGACAGGACCAATCTTGATCTTCCTGCCATCTTCTCCGATCACCCTGATTCCCCGGTCACCCCGCATCCCGAGGAGGGTAAACCCGGCGTAGGTTTCCAGTGGCTTGATCCGCCCATTCTCCTGCACGGGAATTGCCCGCGCAGTTTCGATCACCTCCTCCGACCAGGGCTTGTAGTCCGTAATTTCCGGGTAGTCCCTGTCCGGCATCATGGTCTTTATGACCATGCTGAACACTCCGGCCAGCAGGCTGAGGATGAGTCCGAAGGCAATCCAGCGTCCGATTGGACTGGGTTGCAGATCGTCAGACAACGGCAGTCCTGTCTCTTTTGTCCCCGACATTTTTCTCCATTTGTTTGATGATGAACAATACCAGCATCAGCACGAAGTGAATGAGCATTCCGAACCCCGTGATGATGAGCGAAACGAGCGGCCAGTGATCTGCTGGATTCTTCACCACTTCGAAAACCGAGTAGAACCGGGTCGCCGTGGGATCCTGAGGACCCCAACTGGCCTGGAAAAAAGTGTAGCCCTTGTATCGCATCGGATTGTTCATCCGGATCACCTTCTCAGTCTGCCCGTCTTCCTCAATCCGGGTGATGTCACTGCGGAAGACCCGCGGCCGACGAGTACCGGGGTGGAACTCATGAGTGAACTTGTCGAGCTGGATTTCGAAGGGCATCTTCCACAACGACTTTCGGATCGTGATCGTGAAAATCTTCGCCCCCACCTCGAAGGTCGCCGGGTGCACACATGCGCTGGCGAGCAGGACGCGTTCTATCCTGTTCCCCTCCTTATCGAGGATATTGACATAGCATCCGGCCATGTCCCGCTCGGCTGACTTTTTGTCCGGCTCACGCCCGTCGAGAGTGAAGCCGTCCACAAATTCGACTCCAGCAAGCCCCTTTTGATCGAATGTCTCGACGGGGAGCGGTTCCGAGTTCACCTGGTAACCCTTCACCTCCACATCAAATGGCAATGATTTCATCCTGAACAACCGGCGGTCATCGGGTTTGAGCCCCTTGAGATACTTGTTGGCAATCAGGTGAACCCTGGTGATTTCTTTCCCATCGGTTTCCGATACTTCGATAACGTGCTCGGTGTAGTGCTGGGCCACATCGCTGACCTCCCCCTCTTCAATCGTCATGTTTCCCCGTTGCGACTTCACCTGCGTGACAAACGCTCCCACCAGTAAAAGCAGCATCCCGCAGTGTGAAATCAGGATCCCGACCTGCTTGATTCCACGCCGCACTTTCAGAATCGTTCCCAGGAGAAGATTGATGAAGAAGATCAGCCCGACCCAGAATCCGTTTGGCAGTGGAATGGGCACCACCTTCCCGTTGAACTCGGGGAAGAGAAAGACGGTCTCGTAATTGAAATACTTCTTCGTGGTCGCCAGCAGGGTGTGGTCCGCCTGCTCCAGGGTGCCCAGCCAGGTCAGGAGTCCCAGGAGCAGCAGGCACACACAGGCGAGGTGATAGCCCGCGAGGAAACTGATCACCCGGGCTCCCGGGTTCTTCTTGCCGTCCCTGCGCTGAGTCTCTTCCGCCATCGTTCAATCCGTTTCCTTGCCGCGTTCTCAGTCTCCGAGATTCAATCCCCGGCAGAATTCCAGAAATCGTTCCCGCTCCGCCTCCACGATCGCTCCCGGACCAACCATCTTGATTGTGATCACCCCGCTCCCGGTGGCCCCAATGACTCCCAGCAAGCCGTAGTCATTCTTCGCTGCCTTTCCCATTCCCGGACCGTAGGTCCCCTTCTCTTCCACCAGGGCAAGCTCCACCCCCAGCGCGGTGGCGCGAGGCAGTGAGTTCACGTCAGTCTCCGAAATCGGTTCCAGGCCAAACTGTCGCCGCCACCGATTTACGTTTTGCCAGAGAGACCCTCTCGTTTCACTGATATAGACATCCCCCTCACCGTTCGGTCCGAATCCGAGATTGACCTGTCGCATCTGCGTATTCCTGCGCCGAACCCATTCCTTCGGCACCTTGTAGACATAGTGCCGCTCCCCCGGCTTGAAGCGCTGCCAGTTCGAAGCGTGGAGCCGGATGCGCTCATCATTCGAATTGAGTTCCCGAGTCTCGTCGATCTCGACTTCGGTCGGAACCCTGCACCCGTTCATCAGGACAGAAGCGAACGCAATGGAAATGAGGGGGACTAGCCGCATCTGAGTGATCCCTAATCTTGCACTGCCCCCTAGGCAAGGGGCAAAGTCGGTCCGTGGAGCCTGTCCGCTATTTTAATCGCCTGACCGGCACTCTTGAGACCGAACAGATCTACGGGGAGCGCTGGCTGCGTCTTGCCTACGAAAATCCCTGTGGTCCGATCCTGCGACACCTCGTCAAGCAACCGTTCTTCTCCCGGTGGTATGGCCGCCGCATGGCCCACCCCTCCAGTCGCAGGCTCATCGCCCCTTTTATCGAGGATTACAACCTCGACTCCGCAGATTTTGCCGATCCGCCGGAGTCATTCACGAGCTTCAACGACTTCTTTGTCCGCAAGCTCAAGCCGGAAGCCCGGCCATTCGACCCCGACCCTGGAAAGGTCCTGTTTCCATGCGACGGCCGCCATTTCGGTTTTCCTGATGTTTCACAGGTCGACGCCGTTTTCGTCAAGGGACAACGCTTCACCCTTTCCGGCCTCCTTGGTTCGGCAGAACTGGCCCGGAGATTCGAACAGGGCACCCTCGTCCTCTCACGGCTCTGCCCCATCGACTACCACCGCTACCATTTCCCGGCTTCCGGAACGCCCTCCGAGTCCCGCCTCCTCAATGGCACCCTCTTCTCGGTCTCGCCCATCGCCCTTCGGCGAAACCTCGCCTACCTCTGGGAAAACAAGCGGGTGATCACCGAACTCGAAACAGAAGACTTCGGCACCATTCTCACAATTGACATCGGCGCCACCAATGTCGGTTCCATCAGGCAGACCTTCATCCCCCACCACCCGGTCACGCGAGGTGACGAACGGGGCTATTTTTCGTTCGGCGGTTCAAGCACCATCACGCTCTTCGAACCAGGCAGGATCACCCTCGCCGGCGACCTCCTTGAGCACACCGCCCACCAAACCGAACTCTACGCCCCGATGGGCGGCTTTCTGGGAAAGTGAATCCGGGTCGGGTCGGCACTCCGGCAAATGACCTCCCTGGTCTGGGAACGCCTCGAACGCCGCCGGCCAATGGCGGACGATCAACAGTATCCAGAAGGCAACAAAGGCCAGCGCGGCACACACCTCGGCTCCCTGGGCCCACTTCTCCCTGCGCTTCCGTGCCCACCTCCCGGTGACAAACGGAATCAGTGGAAGGAGCGTGATGACCAGCCACATCAACCATCCAAACCACCTCGGTCCACTCACCTCCATCCCCAGGGTCAGGATTCCCCCTCCAACGGTCAGTGGAAGAAGGGCAAAGGTCGCCCCGCTGCATACCGCGCCGGGCGAACTGGCCCTTCTGTCTTCCCCACGGGCCATCCAGTCCGCCGGGACCAGATCCATCCTCCCTTCAATCTTCCCCCGGTATTCGTAAAGCCACGCCTCCACCTCTCCGCCATCCTTGAGGTGCACCATGGTCTTCAGTCGCTCATACTCCCGGCCCTCGAAATCGTCCAACTTCCGCAGCATCTCCCGTTCCACCGCATAAACCTCGCCCCGGACCGGAATGCCGTCGTCATCCAGGAGCAGGCCCGGATACCAGTCGATGCGATAGAGTTGCCCCAGAACCCAGGCCTCTCCCAGAGTCGTCGCACCCTCCAGTCGGAAATGATTGGAGGCTCCCTGCCGCAGGGTCCCATAAACAAAGACCATCGTTTTCCGGGATACCGACATCACGAAGAGGCCCCGGGATCATCCAGCCCCCGGACCCCGGGCAATGATAAGGCCGGGGATTCCTTCACCGGAATGCCTTTCCCGCTTCAGGACCAGCGAATAGGGTCTCCTTCCCACCTCTCACCGTTCCCCCCTCCCCACGCGCTCGCACAAGACCACCTTCAATTCCTCCAGACCTTCCTCAAACTCCGCCGAGATGGGAACGATCTCCACCTTCGGGAAACGCGCACGAAAATTCTGCAGGTTCTCCGTCGCCCCCTCGAGATCCATCTTGTTGGCAACCACCAGCCACTCCAGCTTGGACAATTCCTCCCCGTACAATTTGATCTCCTTGCGAAGGGTTTCCACGTCTTCGATGGGATCCCGGCACTCACTCCCCGCCATGTCCACTACGAAGAGGAGCAGGCCGCAACGGGTAATGTGGCGCAGGAATTCATGACCAAGACCACGGTTGTCATGTGCCCCTTCGATCAACCCCGGGATATCGGCGATGGTGCAACGCTTGAAGTCCGGAAACTCCACCACTCCCACCATCGGATTCAGGGTGGTAAAGGGATAGGAAGCCACCTTGGGACGGGCCGCGCTCAACTTGCCTGTCAGGGTCGACTTGCCTGCATTGGGAAAACCCACCATCCCGGCATCTGCGATACGACGCAGTTCCAGATAAAAAACTCCCTCCCCTCCTTCCGTACCGAGCGTGAATTCCTCCGGCACCCGGTTGGTGGCACTGCGGAACTGCCAGTTCCCCTTACCTCCCGTCCCCGCCCTGCAAAGGATGAGTTCCTCTCCCTCATCGGTCAGATCCGCTATCAGTTCGAGATCGATCCCCTCTCCGCTGCGCTCCATTCTTACCGCTTCCGCCACCGTCCGGGCTGGACTCTTGTGAACCAGGGTGCCCGGCGGCACCTTGGCGATGACCGACTTGCCATTCTTTCCGTGGCGCTTCCAGCTCTGTCCGTGCCCGCCATCCTTCGCGACCAGCAGGGGGCTGTAGTGAAAGGTCTTCAGGTTGTCGATATGGCGGTCGACCCGCAGGATCACGTCTCCTCCTTCCGCCCCGTCACCCCCATCCGGCCCGCCCCGCGGGACGAACTTCTCCCGTCGGAAACTGACCACGCCGTTTCCGCCATTCCCCGCCTTTGCATAAATCCTGGTATGATCAACGAACACGCACGCTTCTTTAGGGCCTAATCACCATTTCCTGAACCTCAAAATCTCCCTCCCGGTCCCTGACGTGTAAATCAATCAATTCTTCACCCCCCCTTGACGCCGCCACCTCCCGGCATCAACTTCACCCCATGGCTGACCTCCCCAGACAGGAATCACCCATCCACCTCCAGGGACAGCTTCTTATCGCCGATCCCACCCTGCGCGAGGGCATCTTCCCGCACTCCGTGATCCTTCTGGCAGAACACAATGCCGAGGAGGGTGCCTACGGCCTCATTCTCAACCATCCCTCCGGCCACAAGGTGGGCGAGTTTCTCAAGGATGAGGAGTTTGCTGCACTCGCCAAAATTGATGTTCACGTCGGTGGGCCGGTTGCCCGCGAACATCTCACCTTCGCCGCTCTCTGGTGGACCGAGGAGAAGGGCCTGCGCTTTTCCACCCGGATCTCGGCCCCCGACGCCGTCAAACATGCCCAGAATCCCGGCACCCTGGTCCGCGCTTTTGTCGGCTACTCCGGTTGGTCGGAGGGTCAGCTGGAAGGCGAACTCCGCCACAGCTCGTGGATCACCGCCAGGCCCACTCCCGAGCTTCTCGCCCACAGCCATGACCAGACGCTCTGGGCCGAGACCCTCCGAAACCTCTCCACCTACCACAGGATCATCGCGGAATGCTCCGACGATCCGAGCCGGAACTAGGTTCTCCGTTGTTCGGGGTTCCTGTCAGGCAAGATCGCTCAGGCCAAGTCCTTGGCCAGCACCTTTGACCCGCGATTACTATCCTCGAATTTCCGGGCACGTTCGTCCGGAACGATCTCCATGGACGCCGAATTGTAGCCCAGATTCTCAAAGAACGGCACCGCCCGACTGGTAAAGACGAACATCGAGCTGATTCCCAGATCCCTGGCTCTCTCCTCCGCAGACTCCACCAATGCCCTTCCGTAGCCCAGCCCCTCGTGGGACTGCTTCACGTAAAGGCAAGCCACCTCGGCAGGATGCTCCCTGTAGCGGTGCAGCGCGACACAGCCCACCACGTTGTCATCCACGCAGAGAACCAGGAAGTCCTCCGCCTTTTCCAGGATCTCATCGTAATCGCGGGGAACGAGGTGAGAGGCCCGCACGGAACGCCCGATCATGGCCAGCAGCTCCGGTACATCGTCCTCACGCAGCGGACGCACCTGCCGGTAGCTGTCGGCATGCACCATGGTCCCGACCCCCTCGTTCGAAAAGAGCTCATCGGCCAGCACTCCCTGCCGGCGCCCGTCCAGGATATGAACCCTTGGAACACCAGCCCGACAGGCGGCCGCTGCCTCCTCCAGAAGGGCAACTCCCTCGATCGCACCTCCCTGCTCCGAAGATTCTCCCAGATCGGCCAGGGCCGAACAGGACACCGCATGAAGGGGTCGGCCATCCCTCAAGACGCCAGGCCCGTTCACCAGACCGATCAACTTGGCGGCTTCCACCCCCGTTCCCAGGCTGCTCATCTCCTCCCCCAGCACCCCTGCCCGGCAACTCATCAACGCAGCCTGCCCCCGCTCAAGCACCGACGCCACCTCATCCAGCGTTTCCACCCGGGCGAACTTGATCTCGATGTCCATCGCGCGATCCGCCACCGCGGACTCCCCCTTTTCCTCTCCCGCCACGGCAATCACCAGGTTTACTCCCACCTCCTGGAGCGCCTTGAGATCAAGCAGGGCCTCCGCCACCGCGAACTCCGGCAATCCCTCGTCGAGGACCACTACAAAGGTCCGCCCCCGGAACATGGGAACGTATTGCAGGGTCCCTCTGACATCACCAACCGCCATACGGCCAGCTGTTATCGTTCCGTGGCAATACTTTTCAAGCGCCAAGGACACGCTTCCCGGAATCAATTCTCCTCCCCCCTGCCCTGCGGAGGATCTTTTCGCCCTGCAATCCACCAGACAAGCGCCACCAGCAGCCCCAGGACGGCAAACCAGTCACCAAACCTGGCGTAGAGTGTCAGTGGTCCCTCCACGGGAACATGAGCGGTGGCATAGAGCCAGCCCCGCATCAGGTGTGATCCATTGTCGTCAACCAGTTTCCGCTCCTCGTTCTTCTCACGATCGAGCACCGTGCCGTAGCTGTTGATCACTGCGCTCACTCCCGTGTTGGCGCAGCGGATGGTCGGACGACGCAATTCGATGGAGCGGAATTTCGCGTTCGCAAAATGCTGCGCCGCCGCCTCGCTCTCCTTGAACCAGCCGTCGTTGGTCACGTTCACGATAAGCTGTCCACCCTTCTTCACAAACTTGCGCATCTTGCGTGCAACCGTGTCCTCGAAACAGATGGTCGGAACGAGAACGATCTCGCCCGTCCTGCTCGGCGCGTGCGGAATCCGCATCGGTTCCCCCTGGTCACCAGCACTGAAGGAACCTCCATACTGCGTTCCAGCCGATTTCTCCCACAACCACTGCAGGATCCTGAGCTGGTCGACATAGGGAATGGTCTCCCCGAAGAGCACGAGGTGCTGCTTCCGGTAGGTGAGGTAATCTTTTCTGCCCGTCGGCAGCGCCAGCAGCGAATTGTAGGCCTTCCCGTTCTCCTTCCGCGTCAGGGGAGCAACCGGCATGGTTCTCTCTCCCTCGTATTCCAGCAGGCCGAACACCATCGTCAACTGTCCCCGGGGGTTCACTTCATTGAGGGCCGCCAACGTCCGCCTCCCTAGTTCCTGCTCCTCTGTATCGGTGTAGTAAAGGACATCGGGAAGCGCCGATTCCGGCCACACGATCCAGTCCGGCACATCAAGATGGACCGCATCCGGACTCCCCGCCTCCATCGCTTCCTTCCCCCGTTCCTCGTTACGCCGGTTCAACTCCTCCAGCGCTTTCAGTGTTTCCTCTTCGTAGCCCCGGTAGATTTCCTCCGGCTCCCATAATTTCTGACTCGTCTCCTGCGGGATGTTGAGCTGCACCATGAGCACATTGAGCAGCACGGAATCTGCCGGCTTTTCTCCATGCAGCTTCCAGATCCCGTAGAGGAAAAAGAGAGTCAGAAGCACCATCGCGGCGCCGAAGTCCCAGTGGGCCCGCAAACGGCCGCTCTTCACTTCCCGGTGCAACCCGCGTCCCACCTGCACGATGACAGCCATCACGAAGACCGGCAGGAAGGAAAGACCGGTCACCCCGACGAGATCCGCACCCTGCGCCAGGATGGGCTGATCGTGGAAGGCCACCCCCAGACCGTTCCACCCGAAACCGGTCAGAAGCCACCCACGCACCCACTCCAGTCCACACCACCAGCAACCGTTCACCGCCGCGAATTTCAACACTCGTTTCGACTCCACCATCGACCGTCCGCGCCGCTCCTTCTGCACGCTCATCCGTGCCTTGATCTTTTCTGCAATACCCCCTTCCGTTTCCTCTGTCCTGGCGGATCGCTCCAACCACGGGTTACCGGCACCCGCGGCGAAGAGCCCCCAGAATGCGAAGTAAAGAGCCAGGAAGAAGGCCACCGATAGCCATCCCATCACCCCCACTTCTGATATCCATTTCAGGTTGATCAGCCAGAAGGACAGCCCCGAAAGGTATCCCACTCCGAATCCAAACAACTTGCGCCGCTTCCCACCCCCTCCCCAGAGCGACACCAGGAGCGGGACCAACCCCAGCCAGACCATGCCGGCCATGTTGAAAGGAGCGTAGCACAGCGCCAGCATCGCCCCCGAGAGCAGGGCTATGAACCACGGCCAGATCCTCTGCATCACTCCCATCGATTCGCGATTCTCACTCTCCTCTCTCCAATCACAATTCCCTATTATTCATTTTCCTACTTCCATTTAATTAAGTAATCCGTAATAATTCGCTGCCCCAGCTTCTGTTCGCCATGAATATCCCTCGCTCTACCCTGCAGCGGCGGCGGTTTCTCCGTTCCGGTTCAGTTCTTGCCCTTGGCACCGTCTCCACCCTGCTCGCTGCACGCAAACTCTCCCAGTCCCCCCGGACCAGGAGTCTGGCAACTCCTGCCTCCCGTCAACCTGTGACGGGTCCAGGTTCCAACCCAGAGTCCAACTTAGCGTCCAATCCGGGATCCGACCCTCCACCCTTTATCGATCCGGCATGGGAAACCGAGCCGATCCCTCCCCTCGGACGTCCCCTCGAGAATGAAGAGAGTTACAACGACTTCCTGCTCAGTCTCGATCTGCGACATCTTTCCCCCGGGGAAATCATCGACCCTCACCGGGGGGTGGCCGACGGCATCGAGAACACTCTCCCTCCGCCACACCTCTGGGAGAAACTGGCACCGACTCTCAAGGCCGCGGACGAACTCCGGGAGCGTCTGAAATTACCCCTCTGCCGCATCACCTCCGGCTACCGTAGTCCACGCTATAACGCCATCATCCCCGGAGCCGTGAGAGGATCCTATCACACCCGCAACCAGGCCCTCGACCTCATCTATTTCTGTTCAGCCCGAAAAGCCTTCCAGATGGCCCTTCAACTCCGCAAGGAGGGCTTTTTCCGCGGTGGAATCGGCCTCTACCCGACCTTTATCCACCTCGACACCCGCGGCTACGCAGCAACCTGGCGAAAGGTTTAGGGGAACTCTGATGGGCTCAGGTCTTCGCCGGTCCTTCCCGCTTCATTCCTCCCCCATCGCTTCCATGCGACTGTGGGCATCCGACTCCAGCCACTTCCAGAGCGCTTCCAGACCCGCCTGGACGGCCGCCTTGCTGGCAGCAAGATCGACTGGTTCCGGCTCTCCCTTCCCAAAGAGGTAAAACTTGATCTTGGGCTCCGTCCCTGAAGGTCTTACCGCGAACCGCCGACCACCTTCGAGGTGCACCATGATCATGCCTGCCCTGGGAATGAGGTCGCCCTCCTCGTCGTAGACATCCTCCCTGCTGAAGTCCTGGATTTTCACCACCCCGGAGCCATCAATCTCGGTCGGAGGCTGAGCAGAGTAGGACCGGGTGAGGGCCGCAATTCTCGCGGCACCTTCCGCACCCTCCAGCACGATATCGGTATTCATCTCATCGTAGACACCATACTCGTGATAGAGTTCGTCCAGCAGGTCGGTGATCCTTTTCTCCCCGCTCATGGCGAAGGCCGCCAGTTCGGCAAACATGACCACCGATCCGTTCCCATCCTTGTCCCGCACGAAATCGCCCCCCAGATATCCGTAGCTCTCCTCGCCTCCGAAGACAAGAAACCTGGAGTATTCCAGACGCAGCGCCCGGGTCTCCTCCTCCGATAACGAACGATAGTCACCCCTCCTGTCGGCGGGAATGGCCTCCTCATACTTGCGCAGCTTCTCCCCGATGTACTTGAAGCCGGTCAGGGTGTTCACTACCCCGATACCAAAATGCTGTGCCACCGCACTCTGAAACCCGGTGGTTACAAACGTCTTGATCAGGGTGGCACGGCTTCGATTCGATTCTGTCACGATGCCCTGCTCAAAGAAGGTCTTGATGCGGTACCAGGCCATCAAGGTTCCAATCTGGTTGCCGCTCAACAACTGCATCCCACCTGCCGCATTGCGCACTGCCACGCCCATCCGGTCGCAGTCCGGATCGGTCCCGATGACCGCATCAGCCCCCACTTCCTCCGCCAGCTCGATCGCCTTATGCAGGGCCGAGGCGTTCTCGGGATTAGGCGAGTCAACGGTCGGAAATCTCCCGTCCTGCTCATCCTGTTCCTTTACCGTTATAACTTCGAATCCGAGTTCACGCAGCATGGGAACCACGATCCAGCCCCCGGTTCCGTGCAGGTTGGTATAGACCACCCTGGCTGAGCGGCCGTCCAGCAGATCGGGCCGCAGGAGAATGGTCCGCAGTTTCTCCTTGTACTTCTCGTCCATCTCCCCGCCCAGAGCATGCACCGTCCCCTGCTCGTCGTCCGGCAGCGCCTCATAGCTGTCACTGGCCAGGGCATTGACCTCCGCAATGATTCCACCCGCATGTGGTTCCACGATCTGCCCTCCATCATTGAAATAGGCCTTGAACCCGTTGTCGTGAGAGGGATTGTGGCTCGCGGTGAGCACCACCCCCGCATCCGCCCTCAGGGTCCGCAGGGCAAAGGAGAGCTCCGGAGTGGCCCGGGGTCCGTCAAAGAGGTAGGCATCACATCCCGTCTCCACACAGACCGTTCCGCAGTAGTGGGCAAAGTCGGCCGAGAAATGTCGCGTGTCCCGGGCAATGACAAACACCGGTTTACGATCCTCACCACTCTCCGCGAGATGCTTCTTCACATAGGAAATGAATCCCCGGATGGCCCGGTTCACATTGTAGAAGTTCATGGAAGCCGTGCCGTAGCAGGGAAACTCCGGTCGATCTCCCGGTTCGCTCACCCCGCGCTCCACGCTGGTCACCACCCTTCCAATCGTCCGTCCCCGCAATCCACCCGTCCCGAAGGCCAGGGTCTTGTAAAACCGATCGTTGAGTTCCGCCCAGTGCCCGCCGTCCACCAGCTCCCCAACCGCATCTTCCGCCCGTTCATCGCCTGTTCCGCTGAGGAGAAGCTCGATGTTCTCCTCCGAATCAGCCAGAACCCTGCCAGCTCCCACCGCTTCAGCCAGTCGCTGCCTCCAATTACTCATGGTCACGGGAGTATTGATGTTCGCAAAATGAATCCAACCGTTTTAGCTCAGCATGCACGAAGTCAAAGAGGACGGCCCACCGGGTCTTCCATTTCCTCACTTCGTTCGCCAGCCTCCTGACGATGTTTCATATCATGTCATGGTTCGCAAAATAAACACATCTGAAAAACTTCGAACCACTCTCCCCCTCGGGGATACTGATTCCTGCCGCCTCGTCGACGGTGCCGGTGACGACCTCCCCGGGATCTTCCTCGATGATTTCGCCGGTCGCCGCCTCCTCTCCACCACAGCCCCAACCCTTTCGCCGGAACTGAAGGACTGGGCGATCAGCCTTGCCCCTTCCATCACCACCTACTGGAAACATCTCGACCAGCAGGCAAGGGAGGCGCCCTCCCTGGTCGCTGGCACGGAACTGACCGAACCCTTCGAGATCCACGAAACAGGCGTTCGCTATCTGGCAAGTTTCCAGGCGGGATACTCGCAAGGCATCTTTCTCGATCAGCGTGAAAACCGCATTCGCGTCCGGGATCGCTGCCAGGCAGGTGACACCGTCCTCAACACCTTTGCCTACACCGGGACCTTCTCCGTCTGTGCGGCCCTGAGCGGTGCCACCACCACGACCCTGGATCTCTCCCAGCCGTATCTCGACTGGGCACGGGAGAACATGCTCCTCAACCGGATCGATGCCCAGTCGCAGCACTTCTGCAGGGGCGACACCTTTCACTGGTTGCGCCGCTTCGCCCGGCAAAACCGGCGCTTCACGGGTATCGTGCTGGACCCCCCCACCTTCTCACGCGACCACGGGGGCAAGGTCTTCCGTGCCGAGAAACACTACGGAGAACTCGTCTCCCTCGCCGCCGCCTGCCTCGCGCCCGGAGGCTGGCTCCTCTCTACCACCAATTGCCGACGCCTCCCCGACCATGGCTTCAGGCGGATGGTTGCCGAAGCCCTCCCTTCGCATGTCCGCCTGGAGAGCCATCCCATGCCCCCTGACTTCACCGGCGATCCCTACCTCAAAACCCTCCTGGTCGAAACGTGATCGTCCGACGCTGGAAGGCGCATCCCAATGCGCCCCCGGATAGCGCTCCCTTTTCAACAGAAAACCCGGACCAGATCGGTCCGGGTTCCTGCTGAATTTTATCTGCTCCAGGGATCTACTCGAGCTCTGGCTTTTCCTCCTCGGGGATCTCCAGGTCGGGCTCCGGAAGCTGGTCGAGCCGGAAGTGAAACCGATTGCCCTGGTTCATCCCCTCGATCCTCTCCCGGATATCCTCCGGCGCCGCCGCCTTGTCCTGCTCGGTGTCCCAGGGGCCTTCGAAAAGCATCTTCCCCTCGGCATCCTTCACGATCACTTCCTTGCCGCCCTCGGTGGTTTTCATTTCCACACTGCCATTCTCGTCGACGAACTTGAAGCTGCTTGAGGACTTGAAGTTGAAATTGAAGGCACCCCCCTCCTTGTTACCCCGCTGGAGGTCCTTGAAGAGATCGAAGTCCAGCTTCAGGCCCGGTCCACCACCGCGCTCCATTTCACGCAGCTGCTTCTCAAACTTCTTCATCTGGCCCTCCAGCTGACGCTGCAGGTCTTCTCCTCCACCGGGGGGAATCAGGTTCTCCAGATCTTTCGGCAGCTCCGGGAGATCACGGAAGAGGAATCCGCGAGCCCGCTCCCTGCCAGGGATCTCACCCTGCGGCAGGTTTCCCGGCTCCTGGGGACGCTCCGCCATCTCGACTTCGCGCTCTCCTTCTTCACCCTTGCTCAGCACCGCCAAGGTCACCTTGTCGCCCGGCTTATGGGCCTGGATCGCCTCCCGGAGCTCATCCTGGCTCCCGATCGGCTCACCATCCACCTTGAGAATGATGTCGTGCTGACCCAGTCCCGCCTTGGATGCCGGACTGCCGGGGGCCACGTAATCCAGCACCACGCCCTCTTCCACCCCAAGGTGGATCCGCAGGGTCTCGTCCACCGGTTTGCTCAGCACCCCGAGCCATGCGCCCGCCGGACGATCAACCTGCGGGATTGCTTCGGGTTTGTTGCCTTGTTCGGCCTCGGCGTCCCCTTCCTTGAGCTGGTCCTTCGGTTGCTCGGTGGAGACACGCTCTCTGGCCTTATCTTCGTCGAGTGTCTTGGGCCGTTCGATCGCGGAAAGCGATGGGAGCCCGAGTGTAAGTATGAGGGAAGCGTAAAATGGAACTTTCATTTCTGGTAATCGGTTTGTCTATCTCCCTAGCGCCAGACCGGCAAGGGTTTGTTCAATTCAATGACCTGAAAACACCCTTGTTGTTAGAATCCTTGAAGCACATTGAAGAGGACAGGTTGGAGATGAATGCGACATGTGGGCCGGTGATCAACCACCAGGCTAGTCGGTCGGGACGGGGATCAACTGATAGTTTACAGACGGCACCTCCAGGTGCACCTCTTCCCCACCGGGGCTGAGAAACACCACCCGGTCAACCAGGTCAACCCGCATCAACCGCATCGGTCTCGAACCGTTGGGGATGATGACGGCGCGATCCGATGCATCCAGGATTGTCCGTTTCGCAGTCTTGGGAGACAACTCAATGGTATGCACTGCTTCGGGATTGCTCATCGTGACAGTGGAACCTCCGGCACCGCTCCCGCCCCGGTTCACCATCTCGCGGGAGGTCGGATCAGCGGTCAATACCATGGCAACCACTCCACCGAGAAGGGCCACGCTGGCAGCCGCAGCCCACAGACTCCATCCACTGCGCGTCTCCACTCGATCACTCCCCTCTCCCTGAGGAAAGAGGACCACCTTTTCGATCTCATCCTGCTCCGGGACCTCCTCCCATCCTTCCATCGCTTCCTCCATCCGTCTGATCATCCCTTCGGGCATGCTTCCCGGAGACATCCGCTCGAGTTCAGTTTCGATCTTCTGCAGTTCTGAATCCATGGGTCGTTACGTTGCCAGGCGCAGGCCAGGCTGATGGGTTTCTGTGGATCTTACAGGTCCCCGCGAATGCGGGCGCCAGAGAGTCGCTTTCGCAGGGCTTCAATTCCGTAGCGATACCGTGAGGCCGCTGTGTTCATGGAAATCTCTAAAATTTCACCTATTTGCGCAAAGGTCCGCCCTCCCCAGATCTTCATCACGATGACATCCGAGAATTTCCCGGGCAGTTCCTTCAAGGCCGCCTCCAGAAGGCTCCGACGCTCCTCGCCGTAGCCAGCGCTTTCGAACCAGGCATCCTCTCCGCCCGATTGGCACTGCTCATCCTTCACCACCGTCTCCTCCCGCTTCTTCCGTCTGTCGTTGCGACGACCCAGATCAATGGCTTCCCGGCGGATCTGGGTGTAGAGAAACGGCATCCAGGCTTCCTGCCCTCCCACGAAGATGCCTTCGTCCACCTTCCGGGCCAACTTGACCAGGGCCTCCTGCAGGATGTCTTCGGCGTCCTCCTGCCGACGCGTCTGCTGACGGGCGAACAGAAGCAGTTTCGACCCGTGCTCACTGAGCCATTCGCGCCAGCGCGAGGGCATTTCCTTCATGGCATGGGTGCCGGAATTCCGCATGGATGAGAAACAGTCTAACCGAAAACTCATGTGTTCTCAACGTCTCTTGCCGCTCTGGCAAGCCATTTTCCCGTCAGAGAGGCTCCTTCTGCCACCAGATCGGCAGGTCGTCCCGCCGCTACGACCTCTCCTCCATGACGACCACCTCCCGGACCCAGGTCGATCACCCACTCCGCCGCCGAGATCACCTCAAGGTTATGCTCAATAACAACCAGCGAGTGCCCCGCATCACGCAGGCGCTGCAATACCCCCAGCAAAACCTGCACATCGTGATGATGCAATCCGGTGGTTGGTTCGTCGAGAAGGTAGAGAACCCCCTCCGCCGAGGTCTTGGCCAGTTCAGTGGCCAGTTTGACCCGCTGCGCCTCCCCACCCGAAAGCGTGTTGGCAGCCTGTCCCAGGCCGATGTATCCAAGTCCCACTTCACAAAGAGCATCGAGAAGACTGCTCAACCTGGGCACTTTCCCAAAGAACTCGGCTCCCTCTTCCGCTGTCAACTCCAGCACATCTGCGATACTGCGTCCCTTGTAGGTCGCTTCCAGGGTCTCGCGATTGTAACGACGTCCCCCGCAGGCATCACAGGTCACATACACATCGTTGAGAAAGTGCATGTCGATGCGCACTGCTCCACCTCCCTGGCACTTCTCACAACGCCCTCCCTTCACATTGAAACTGAAGCGCCCCGCCGCGTATCCACGCTGCCGCGAGAGAGGAAGCTGGGCGAAGAGATTGCGGATGTGTCCGAAGGCTCCCGTGTAGGTGGCTGGATTCGAACGCGGCGAGCGTCCCAATGGTGACTGGTCGACAACCACGAGGCGACCGATGTTCTCCGCTCCCTCGATGGCATCATGCTCCCCGGGCACCTCCTTCGCACCGTGAAGAACCCGCGCAAGAGCCCTCTTCAGGATCTTGTCCACCAACGTCGACTTTCCGCTTCCGCTCGGACCAGTCACCGCCACCAGTTGCCCCAGTGGAATCTCCACTTCGACGTTTCGCAGGTTGTGCTCGCGCGCACCCTTGATCACCAGTTTCCGGCCCGTTTCCAGACCCGTTCCCAGCTGGTCGCTATCCGAGACCCGGAAACTGCTCCCCCTCAGCCATGCCCCCGTGGGTGAATCCTCCACCCCCATCACTTCTTCCACCGTCCCCTCCGCAACCAGGCGCCCTCCGTGCAATCCCGCCCCGGGGCCCATCTCAATGAGATGATCCGCAGCCCGGATCATCTCCTCATCGTGCTCTACCACCACGATGGTGTTTCCCAGATCCCGTAAAACCTTGAGAGCTCCAATGAGACGGGCATTGTCCTCCGGATGAAGACCGATACTCGGTTCGTCCAGGACGTAGAGCACCCCTGCCAGACCCGCTCCCAGCTGCGTCGCTAACCTGATCCGCTGGAATTCACCTCCGGAGAGGGTAACCGCTCCCCGATCCAGGGCGAGGTAGCCCAACCCGACTTCGTCAAGGAATTGCAGCCGCCGGCACACTTCCGCCACCACCGGGCGCACCGCCTCCTCACGATCCGCCGGAATGCGGACGCCCTCCAACCATGCCGCCCCCTCCTCGATCGGGAGAGCACAGAACTCATCGATCCCAAGCCCTCCCTTCCCGCCTTCCCCTTCCATCTTCACGGCCAGAAACTCCCGCTTCAGTCGACGCCCTCCGCAGCTCTGACAGCTGCGTGACGCCATGAAACGGCCCATGTTCCGCTTCACCGGCTCACTCCCGGTCTCGCGGTAGAGGCTCTCGACATCCCGACAAATACCTTCGTAGCGGTGATCCCGGCAAATCTCCCGTCCCTCCCTCTCCCAGGTCATCGGAATCTTCATTCCGCCCGTCCCGTAAAAGAGCGCACTGCGGAACTCCTCGGGCAACTCCCGGAAGGGCACCTCACCCGACACCCCGAAGTGCTCGGCCAGGGCCTCCACCTGACGCCCGTGCCAGCTCTTCCCCTTTCCTCCCCCCCTGGCGAGTCTGATGGCCTTGTCCTTCAGGCTCCTGGACTGATCAGGAACCACCAGGTCGGGATCACAGAAGAGCTCCGTGCCCAGTCCGTGACAGGTCTCACAGGCCCCCAGGTGACTGTTGAAGGAAAAGTGCCGCGGACTGAGGTCCGGCAACTCGAATCCCGTCTTCGGGTTCCGATAGCTGGTGAGGAAGGAGAGTTCCCTCCATTCCTCCTCCGGCAACTGGAGCAGCGCCACCGCCTCCGCCCCACAGATGCGCAGAGCCGTCTCCACCGAATCCGCCAGTCGGCTCTCCACTCCCCCACGGATCACCAGACGATCCACCACCACCTCCAACCGGTCGACCTGTTCCTCCTCGCCAGCCGGCCAGCGCGCTTCCACCTCTTCCACCTCGAGAAGCTCTCCGTTCACCCGCAGGCGCACGAATCCCTGTCGCTGGAGATCCCGCAACAAAGCGGGCATATCACCCGCCGCCTCCGGATCGAGTGGCGCCAGCAGAACCACTTTGGTTCCTTCCGGTCGGCCCATCAGGCTCGCCACCACGTCCGCCGGAGTCATGCGTTCCAGCGGCTCTCCCGTTTCCGGATCGTGAGGAATCCCCACTGCCGCATAGAGAATCCGCAGGTGGTCGTGAATCTCGGTGGCGGTCGCGATGATCGAGCGCGGATTGGCTCCTGCCCCACGCTGCTCGATCGCAATGGCGGGACTGAGACCCTCGATGGCATCCACCTCCGGCTTGTCGAGCTGATCGAGAAACTGCCGCGCATAGGCGCTCAGGCTCTCCACGTAACGCCGCTGCCCCTCCGCATAGAGAGTGTGAAAGGCCAGGCTCGATTTTCCACTGCCGCTCAATCCGGTCACCACCACCAGCTTCCCGCGGGGAATGTCCACATCGACATTGCGCAGGTTATGCTGCCGGGCTCCCCGGATCCGTATCGCGTCCACACCAGGAGTCTGACGGATGAATCCCGAAATCTGAATTCCGAAATCCGCCTTCGACATTCATCCGTCAGCCTTCATCATAACCCTTTGCATCCGCTTCTCGACAGCTTCCTCTCATCCGCTGCTCCCTCCCTCAAGATCTGCGGGGTCACCACCGCCGACGACGCCAACCGCCTCACTGCGCTCGGGGTCCATGCCCTCGGAGTCAACTTCTGGCCGGAGAGCAGGCGCTACTGCCCTCCGGATGCCGCCCGGCAGTTCCTCCCCACCCTCAAGGACCGCATTCTTCGGGTGGGCGTCTTCGTCAATGCCGATCCCGCCCTGCCCCGCACCCTCCTCGCCGACGATCTCATTGACGTCGCGCAGTTACACGGCGACGAAGACCCTGCCTACTGCGAAGCATTCGCCGGAGAGAATCTCCCCTTCTTCAAGGCCATCGGAGTTGCAGAGGATTCCAACCTGGGCTGCGCCCTCCAGTGCCCCGCCAACGGAATCCTCCTGGATGTTCATGCTCCGGGCGTTTACGGGGGAACCGGCCGGACCATCGATTGGGACGCCGTCGCCCAGTTCATCGATCACCAGTCCTCTCCCCCCGTCATCCTTGCCGGCGGAATCACGCCACAGAACGCTGCTGAAGCACTCCGCACGACCCGGGCCTGTGCCCTCGACGTGGCCTCGGGGGCCGAATCCTCACCCGGCATCAAGGACTTCGAGAAGGTTTCCGGCCTCCTCGGAGCCGTGAACTCTCTCCTCGATAACGCAAATTAGTTGCAATAAGACCTCCGGCCTCTAGAGTGGTTCTTCCTCCCCCATGCGCGGAAATCCCATTCTTCAAGTCGCAGTCCTCCTCGCCGCCATAGGCCTCACCGGCCTGCTGGTCGCTGCCGTGCTGGACAACGCGCGACAGGCCGACCCGGCGGCCCCCGTAACCGGCGGGGAGCCCCCGTCGTCCCCTGCCGTTCCCACCCTGCTCACCCTCACCCTGTCCGCTCCCGCCAAGTCGATCACCTTCACCGAGGCTTCCGGCCGGGTCATCACAATCCCCACCGGCACCGAACTTGAGATTGAGGAGGAGATCGAACTGACCATCCGGAACGCGACCTGGACCGCTGCCCTGACCATCGCGTGGCAGGATCCCACCGCCCACCGCTTCCTGCGCCTTGATTTCGAACCCGACAAACTCAAGAGCGCCCACCTCCTCCTCGATTTCACCGGCGACGCAAACAACCACCCCATCGAAGCCAACTTCGACCCCTCCAGATAGTCTCCAGCCCTGGAACCGGAACCTTGGAACCTGAAAATCACAGTCGCCACGATTGCTGCGCCCATCACGACCACCATCACGAACTGGTGATCGACAATGTTGGCGTCGCCTATGGCCCGGTCCCCGCTCTCCACGATATCTCCCTTGCCACCTCCTGTGGCAACCGGGTCGCTCTCATCGGCCCCAATGGGGCCGGCAAGTCCACTCTCCTCAAGGCCATTGCAGGACTGGTCCCCCGAAAGACCGGAACCATCCAGTGGCGGGGGGCCGCCGTGAAAAAATGGTCCCGGGAGTTCGCCTACCTGCCCCAACGCGAGGAGGTCGACTGGAACTTCCCCATCACGGTCCGCGGACTGGTCGAAATGGGACGCTTCCCCCACCTCGGTCTCTGGAAACGCTACTCGGACAACGACGACAGGGCAGTTGGGCACGCCCTGCAGACCCTCGCTATCGCGGACCTCCAGGACCGACAGATCTGCGAACTCTCCGGGGGACAGCAACAACGTGCCTTCCTCGCCCGTGCCCTGGCTCAGGAGGCCCACGTCCTCCTGCTCGATGAACCCTTCACCGGTCTCGACCGTAATGCCTCCGAGTCGCTGGCCACCCTGCTGGCGGCGCTCTCGGAAGAGGGCCGCCTCATCCTCTCTTCCCACCACGACCTCGATTCCGCTCCTGACCTCTTCAATGAATGTCTCCTCCTCAACCACTCCCAGCTCGGCTTTGGCCCGACCACGGAAATCCTCACTCCCCAATTGATCGCAGAAGCCTTCACCACCCCTGATCCGGCATCTGACGACTGAACCCCAGTAACTCTCTCCCGGTGCTCGATCCCTTCCACGATCCTTTCTTTCAGCGCGCACTGCTCGCCGGTCTCCTGATCGGTTTCACCAATGGCTTCTTCAGCGGCTTCGTGGTGGTGCGTCGCACCGCCCTCTCGGTGAGTGCGCTCTCTCACACCATGCTGCCGGGCATCGCACTCGGCATTCTGATCACAGGCAGCCTCACCCAGGTCAATGCCTTCATCGGGGCCCTCACTGCCGCCCTTTTTGTCGGACTCGGCTCAGTGGTTGTCTCGCGAACATCGCGGGTAGCCCAGGGAACCGCCCTTGCCATTCTCTACACCACCGCCTTCGCGCTGGGTGTGGCCGTGCTGAAGTACCTGCACAACTATGGTGATCTCGAGCACTGGCTCTTCGGTGACATCCGCCTCGTGAGCTCCAGCGACCTCTGGCTGGCCTTCGGGATCGGCTCCATCATCCTCCTTGGTTCCAACATCTTCTTCCGCCCCCTCCTTCTCACCCTTTTCGAACCCGATGTAGCCGCAGCCCAGGGGGTTCCTGTCCGGGCCATGAACTATCTCCTCTTCGGCATGCTCATCCTGGCCCTGGTCACCTCGCTGCAGGCGGTCGGCTGCGTCCTCAGCGTCGGCCTCCTCGTCGCCCCGGCCGCCACCCTCTCGCTGCTCACCAATCGCACCCCCCTCCTCTTCTGGGGCGGGGGACTGGTGGGAGCCCTCGGGTCCGTCTTTGCCCTCCTTCTCGCCTACTGGACGGACATCCCGGCCGGTCCAGCCATTGTGATCGTGCTGGGCACCCTCTTCCTGCTGGCCTTCCTGCTTTCACCAAAGTATGGCCTTCTGCCCAGAATCCGCACCTCCTGATCGGTCACCGGGAAAGATCCCGTGACTCCCAACCCCTGATCTTCCACCCATGAATGCCCTTCTCATCTTCCTCGGCGGCGGACTCGGCGCCCTCTCCCGCTGGGGACTCTCCTCCGGCATCGACAAACTCTCTGTCAAGACCGCCCTTCACCAGTTCCCACTCGGCATCCTGGCCTGCAACCTCCTCGGTTGCTTCCTGGTCGGCTGCGTCTTCGGGCACTTCGCTCAGAAACACCCCGCCTGGATCTTCCCTCTGCTGGTCACGGGCTTTCTGGGGGGATTCACCACCTTCTCGACCTTCGGTCGCGACACCGTCGCTGCCATCCAGAACGGACTGCCGCTGGTCGCAATCCTCAATATTCTTTTCTCCGTGATCCTGGGAGTGTTCGCGGTCTGGGCGGGGCTGAGACTCTTCGCCCCCACAGCCGGACTGGCCGAATAGGACTTCCCGGGGCTATCTCTCCAGCAGCACTTCGCTCCCCCGCACCACCAGGTCCACCCGCCCTTTCAGGGTCTGGTCCAAAAAGGGCGTGTTCACACCTTTCGATCTCATGAAGTCCCTTGAGAAGGTGGTCTCTCCGGCGGGATCAAATACGAGCAACTCCGCCGGCTTCCCTTCCTCGACAGCAGCCGGGTCCAGGCCCATCAAGCGTCGGGGTTCGGCAGAGTAGCGTTTCACGATCAGGTCCCATCCGAACTTCCCCGCCACGATGAAACGGTCATGGAGCGACACCAGGGCCATCTCCAGTCCGGTGATCCCATTGGGCGCCGAGACAAAGTCCTGCCCTTTCTCGAATTCACCGTGGGGCGCGTGATCAGTGGCTATGAGATCGAAAACTCCCTCCTGCAACCCCTCCAGGAGGGCTGCATTGTCCTCCCGCGTGCGCAACGGCGGGTTCATCTTGTAGTTCGTGTCATACTCCCCGATGTCCTCCTCGTTGAAAATCAGGTGATGGGGGGTCACCTCGGCCGTGACCCTGGCACCCCTCTCCTTCCACCATCGAACCGTCTCCATCCCGATCGCGGAGGAGACGTGCTGGATGTGCACGTGGGCCCCCGTGGCGTAGGCCAGCCTGATATCACGATCCATGCAGATCTCTTCGCTGCAGGCCGGGCTACCCTTGATTCCCAGCTGGTAGCTCACTTTCCCTTCGTTCAGGGCCCGTGGACCGCTCAATTCCGGCACTTCACAGTGGCTTGCGAAAAACATCCCGAAAGGAGTGGCATATTCCATGGCATTCTTCAGCACGGCCGGGTTCGCTACCGGATCACCATCGTCAGTCAGCATCATCACCCCCAGATTACGCATCCCATCGATACCTGCGAGTTCCTCACCCGCGCGCCCTTTGGTGATGCACCCGGAGGTGTATACCGGGATCCGGCTCACCTGGCGGGCCTTGTCCAGCACGGTGCCCACCACCGCGGCCGAGTCGATGACCGGGTTCGTATTCGGCATCATGACCACTCCGGTCACCCCGCCATTGATGGCGGCCTCCGTGCCGTGCGCAATGTCCTCCTTATGCTCCTGCCCCGGCTCCCGGAAATGGACATGGGCATCGAACATGGCAGGGGCCACGATCTTCCCGTCGGCATCCACCTCCCGCACCCCCTCCGGTGCCTCCAGGTTCTGGCCCACCGCCCTGATCACCCCGTCCTCCACCAGGACATCCCCCCGCATCGGGGCTCCTTCCTCCCCTGCGATCTCTCCACCCTTGATAAGCAAACTCATGCGCTCCTGGCCTTCATTCGCGGTTTACTTTTTCCGAATCGGTCTGAGGCTTGAGCCAGTAGAGCACCGCCATGCGCGCTGCGATACCATTCTCCACCTGCTGATTGATGAGACTACGCTCGTAATCCATCACCTCGTGACAAAGCTCCACTCCCCGGTTCACTGGCCCCGGGTGCATGATGTAGATCCCCTCGCCCCTGATGCGTTCGAAGCGTTCCTGCGTCACCCCGTAGACGCGGTGATACTCATGCACACTGGGAAAATACTGGACCTCCTGCCGTTCCATCTGGACCCGCAGGAGATAGACTGCGTCCGGCCCCCAGCGCAGGGCCTCGTCAAAATCAGTGAACCGCGTGATCCCCTCCGGTCCCATTCGTGGAACCAGTGATCCAGGCCCCAGGAATCCAACCTCCACCCCGAGTTTCAGGAAGAGCCTGCTCGTCGATCGCGCCACCCGGCTGTGGAGGATGTCCCCCGCAATGAGAATCCTGCGACCGGACAGGTCGGGGAGGGCTTCCTTCAGGGTGAAGGCATCGAGGAGAGCCTGGGTCGGGTGCGCATGCGCTCCGTCTCCGGCATTGATCACCGAGGCCCTGGTCTGGCGGGCAATGGCCCGTGGCAGGCCCGACATCTTGTGCCGCACCACGATATAGTCCGCCCGCATGGCCTGCAGGGTGTCGACCGTATCCTTGACCGTTTCTCCCTTGGTTACCGAGGAATGCGGCACATCGAGGTCGATGACATCCGCAGAGAGCCGCTTGGCCGCCACCTCGAAGGAGGAAAGGGTCCGGGTGCTGGGTTCATAGAACAACATGAGCACCGATTTCCCCTTCAGGGCGGGCACTTTCTTCACCGACCGGGTGAAGAGTTCCTTGAAGGGCGTGGCCTGGTCCAGCAAAAGGTCGACCTCCTCTCGACTTAACGAGGCGATGTCCAGGAAGTCCTTGCGCGCCATCCGCTAGGGAGTCGTTACCAGTTCCACGGCATCTTCGCCATCAGTTTTTTTCAGCCGGACGATTACGTGATCCATCCGCGCGGTTTCCAGCTTCACTCCAGTATAATCAGGCTGGATCGGAATCTCACGGTGACCCCGGTCGATCAGGACGGCCAACTGGATGCGCGCGGGGCGACCGTAATCGGTGACCGCATCGAGGGCGGCCCGGATGGTACGCCCCGTGAAGAGCACGTCGTCCACCAGCACGATCTCCGCACCGTCCATCTGGAAGGTGATTTCGCTGCTCTGCAACTTGGGGTTTTCCGCAAGGTGAGAGAGATCGTCCCGGTAGAGGGAGATGTCCAGCATCCCGTAATCATGCTCGATCTTCGCCTCCTCCAGAGCGGCGCAGACCCGCTCGGCCACCTCGTCGCCACGGCTCCGGATTCCCACGATGGCCACCCGGCTACGCTGCGCGGTGGCACGGATCTGCTCCACCAGGGTGGCTACCGCCTCCCCGATCGCATTTTCATCCAGGACCACCGCCATGATCAGCTTCGCGCCTTTCGCGTTCTTACAGGTATTATCAGGCTCCCGCCAGTTTCAAAATGCGATGGGCCGCCATGGCCGCATTGAGAGGAGCCTTCTTGTGCAGTCCCACCGTGGTGGCGGGCACCTGACCCGGCAACTGGGAAATGGAGAGGAGCGCATCAATTCCGTTGAGCGGTCCCCCCGGCACCGGGACCCCGATGACCGGCAACGACGTCTTCATCACCACCACCCCCGGCAGGGCCGCCGCCAGGCCGGCGATGGCGAGGATGACCGCCTTTTCACCGCTCTCCTCCAGCTTGCCGAGATACTCGATCAATTCAGACAGGTTGCGATGGGCGGAAAGAACCTCCTCCTCATGATCCAGGTTCTCCGCCTCAAGGTAATCGCGGGCCGGCTGCATGAAGGGCTTATCGTTTTCGCTTCCGTAGATCAGGATGACTTTCATGTGATGTCGATGGAATGGGTGTTAGATGAGTTTGATTCGTCAAACAAGGCCGGCGGCAGGATTTATCCCGGTGAAGGACGACGGAATTCCCGGATCACTCGAAGTGGAGTCGTCCAATGTCGCTGCGGCGTTGTGATCCCTGGAAATCCACCTTGGCGGCCTCGTGGTGAGCCTTCTCCACCGCACTCGCGCGGTCCGCTCCCACAGCCACCACCGCCAGAACCCGTCCCCCATTGGTCTCCCAGTCGCCTGCCTCGTTCCGTCGCGTCCCGGCGTGATAGACCCGCGCCCCCTCGACCGGTTCAAGGCCACCGATAATGTCCCCGCTGTGCGAACTGGCAGGATACCCCGCCGAAGCGAGGATCACGCCCACGCTCCAGCCCTCGTCGAAACTCAGCAATTCGGGTTTCAGGGTTCCCTGGGCTCCTTCCAGGCAGAAAGTGGCCAGGTCCCCGGAAACCAGGGGCATGACGGCCTGGCACTCGGGATCCCCGAAGCGACAGTTGTACTCAATGACCTTGGGCCCATCCGTGGTCAGCATGAGCCCGAGATAGAGGAAGCCGACATAGCCCAACTCGTCGTTGGCAAGCCCCTCGATGGTGGGGGTGACTATCTCCTCCTCAATGCGCGCCATGAGATCCGGTTCCAGCAGCTGCCGACTCGCCACCGCTCCCATCCCGCCGGTGTTGGCCCCGGTGTCTCCTTCCCCGATCAGCTTGTAATCGCGCGCCGGGGTGAACACCAGGGACTGCCTCCCGCTCACCGCCGCGAAAATGGACACCTCCGGCCCCTCGAGATACTCCTCCACCAGGAGACTCCCCTCCCCAAAGCGTTTCTGCCCGAACACCTCGTCCAGGAAGGCGGCTGCACTCTCCTCATCCGGGCAGACCGCCACCCCCTTGCCCGCGGCCAGTCCATCAAACTTGAGCACGGTGGGATAATTGCCACCGATCACCTCCCTCGCCTCCTCCGCACTTTCCACCGCCGTTGCCCTCCCCGTGGGAATGGCATGACGTTCCATGAACTGCTTGGCGAACTCCTTGCTCCCCTCCAGCAGGGCCGCTTCCTTCGGCGGGCCCCAGCAGGGAATCCCGTTCTGCGCGCAAAGATTGGCCAACCCCTCGTCCTTCAGGAGATAGCTTTCTTCTCCCGCCATGCAGAGGTCGATCGCATTGGATTTCATCCAGTCGATGAGCCCCTCCATGTCCTCCACCTCCACCGTCTGCGCCAGTTCGGAAATGGCATCACTTCCCGGGAAACAGAAGAGTTCCGTCTCACCCGGCGACTCGCTCAGCGAACGAATGAGAGCGTGCTCCCGTCCCCCTTTCCCGACCACCACGATGCGCATGAAGGAAGTGAAGAAAGATCGGACCCTGGTCGCAAGAGCAACGGATGCCAGTCGCGACCAACAACTGTGAATAACCGGCCTGAAGCCTCATCTCACTGCACCTTTTTCCAGTCCTCTTCACTCAGGCAGCAGGGGTCCCGCGCCACCCAGTGACCTGACTCGATCTCCACCAGGCTGAGATCCATTCCAATGGTCTCCTCATACCTGGGATGACTGATCCGGTGTCCGAAGGCACTGCCTGCCGGGGGGTTGATCGGCGAGGGCACGTCCCCCTCCAGCAGGATCCTCTCCCGCTCAGCAGCAGGATCAGCCTCCGGAATGGCTGACAGGAGCGCCTTGGTGTAGGCGTGACAGGGACGCTGGTAAATGGCCTCCGCACTGGCCAGTTCCACGATTTTTCCCAGATACATCACCGCCACCTGGTCGCTGATGTGCTGCACCACCGCCAGGTCGTGCGCAATGAAGAGATAGGAAATGCCCATCTCGCTCTGCAGTTCCAGGAGCAGATTGATGATCTGGCTCTGCACTGAGACATCGAGGGCCGACACCGGTTCGTCACACACGATGAACCTTGGATTCAACGCAATGGCCCGGGCGATTCCGATCCGCTGCCGCTGTCCCCCGGAGAACTCGAAGGCGAACTTCTCTCCCGAATTGGGAGGCAGCCCCACCCGCTCCAGGAGTTCATCCACCCGCCTGCGGCGGGCCCCTGCGTCCCCCTCGCGGTGAATCACCAGTGGTTCCTCGATGATCTGCCGTACACTCTGCCGCGGATTGAGGGACTCCACCGGATCCTGGAAAATCATCTGCATCTCCCTCCGGAAGGGACGGAGGACACGCGGAGCAAGGGCCGTGATCTCAGTGCCCCCGAATGTCACGGTCCCCTCATTGGGCTTGAGCAACCGCACCACCGCCTTGGCCAGGGTCGACTTTCCGCAACCGGATTCCCCCACCAGGCCCACCGTCTCCCCTTCCCCGATTTCGAGGGCGACTCCATCCACCGCCTTCACCTTGCCGGTCTGGCGCAACATCAAGCCGCTTCGCACCGGGAAGTGCACCTTCAGGTTCTGGACCGAGAGCAGGGGTCCGCCAGGCCGTGCTTCACTCATGCTGCCTCGTGGGCCTCCCCCCCATAACACTCCGGACACTCTTCCACCCAGTGCCCCGGTGAGATTTCCCGAAACTCCGGTCGCTCGTCCCCGAGGCTGCTTTCCCGTTCCATGCGCTGGCAGAAACGGCAGCCACTCGCCATCTCGGAGAGGGCTGCCACCATCCCGGGAATGGTGTTGAGTTCCGTCTTGGGCGGAAGAGAAAGACGGGGGATGGAATTGAGCAGGCCCCGCGTGTAGGCATGCAGGGGATTGGCAAACAGCTCTGCCACCGGGGCCCGCTCCACCACCCGGCCGGCATACATCACCACCACCTCATCACAGTTCTCCGCGATCACCCCGAGATCATGCGTAATCAGGATCGTCGCCATCCCCATCTCCGCCTGCAACCCCTGGATCAGGTCCAGGATCTGGGCCTGCACCGTCACATCCAGCGCAGTGGTGGGCTCATCGGCAATAAGGAGATCAGGCTGACAGGCCAGGGCCATCGCAATCACCACCCGCTGCCGCATGCCCCCCGACAACTGGTGGGGGTAGTCCCCGACCCGGATCTCGGGAGAGGGAATCCGGGTCATCCTGAGGGCCTCGATGGCAGCCTCCCAGGCCTCCTTCTTGTCCATCTGCTTGTGCAGGCGAAAGACCTCACTCACCTGGCGCCCGATCCGGTGCACCGGATTGAGCGCGGTCATGGGCTCCTGGAAGATGGTACCGATTTCCCCGCCCCTGATCCCGTGCAGGCGTTTCTCCGGAACCTGCTGCAGGTCCTCGCCCTTGAAGAGCACCTCTCCCTCCAGCACCCGACCCGCCGGCCGGGGAAGCAGGCTGATGAGCGACATCGCGGTCACGCTCTTGCCACACCCGGACTCGCCCACGATCCCGAGAGTCTTACCCCGGTCGACCGAAAACGAGACCCCGTCCACCGCACGCAGCAGCCCGCGCTCGGTATCGAACGCACTCACCAGGCCCCGCACGGTGAGAAGCCCTTTCCTCTCCGAGTCATGCTCCTCGTAAATATTATGGCGGACGGCCGTCTTGTCTGGATTCTCTTTCCTCATCACTTGACGCGGTACTGGTCATAAATCCGGTCCACCTCCGGATAGGCTTGGTCCCGGCTCTCGGCCTGCAGGGTCTTTTCCTTCTCCTCCACATCGATCCAGTAGGCGTAGCTTTCCTGGGCCTCCCGGGTCAGCTTCACATTGAAATCATCCGGCCACTGCATCCACCGCCAGTGCCCGAGACGATAGGACTCCCTCTTGTAACCTGGAATCCAGAAGGCCGTGTCATGCAGGATCTGCTCCAGTTCCCACGACATGTCCCGGATCTCCTTTTCCGAGGTCGCGAAGCGGATCCCCTGCGCCAGTGGATCAGCGGCCGGGTTGGCATAGACCGAGATGTTGTTGGTCATCACCCGCGGAGTCTTGGTCCCCGGATCGTAGGCATTCGAGGAGTGAACCCCTTCAAAGAACCGGGGAAATGGGGGAATGGTTCCCCAACCCCAGAAGGTCAGGTCATGCTTCTTCTGCATCACCTTCTCATAACTGGCCGTTCCATCCATTCCCTCCAACCGGTATTCCAGCCCGGTCTTGAGGGCCTCTTCCTTGAGGCGTTGCAGTATCTTGTCGACCACCGGACTCGCGGTGTGAGTAATCGAGAAGCTCAGCCTCTGTCCCTCCCCATTCTGGAGCACTCCGTCATTCCCCTGCTTGCTGAATCCGGCCTTGGCGAAGGCGGCCCGTGCCTTTTCGGGTGAATACCCCCGCGCCACGATCCCGGTATTGCTGAACTTTCCATACCCCGCATTATAGATATTGAGTCGGCCCGCATCCCCCCGCAGGTCGATATCAATCACCTTCTGCCAGTTGGTGGCGTGCTGCAGGCCAACCCGCACATTGAGGTCACCGAGGAACGGCTTGGAATGATTGATATAGAGTCCCCGCGGCACCCGGGGAAAGACATTGTAGAAGGTCTTCTTTTCGATGTAGCCGTTGAAGACGGCGGGAATCTCCATCTGCTCATACCACCGCTTCGGGATTCCCAGGTGAAACATATCGACCTCTCCCTTCTTGAAGAGTTCGAACACCTTCTCGTCGCTCCGGATGAGCCGATACTTGATCCGGTCCACGTTGAAGCGGTAGCGGTTGTATCTGGTGTCCCCTGCCCACCAGTCATTGACCCGGGTCAGGGTGATGCTCCGCCCCTTCACCACATCTTCCTCGCGGATTCGGTAGGCCCCCGTGGTGGGACGAACCTTCCAGTTGTAACGTTCCTCGAAATCCGGTCCAAACTCGCGATAGAAATGCCGGGAGTAGGGGGTGAGAGAGGCATAATACTCCGGGCGGGGCTTCTTGTTGGCCAACCGCACCGAGAGGTGCCGGTCGTCATAACGCGTGATGTTCTCGAACATCGTTCCGTAATACTGCCGGTACCAGGGACCGGTGATGTATTCCGAGAGACAGACGTAGAAGGTCATGAAGAAGTCCTCAACCGTGACCGGCCTGCCGTCCGACCACCTCGCCTTTTCATTGATCCGGAAGTAGACCGTCCGTCCGTCTGTCCCCACTGCCCAGCGATCAGCCAGTCCCGGAATGGTCTCCATCGTATTGGGGTGCAGGGAAACCAGGGCCATCTCGATGTTGTCCCAGTGTTCCGATCTGAAGCCGTTATTGGCATTTTTCCCGATCGAGCGAATGGTGGGGGGAAAGGCCAGGCTCGGCAGATAGGTGTTGAAGGTTCCTCCTTTCCTGGCCCGGGAGGAGCCGATCTCCGGCTGATCCAGACCCTCCTCCCAGGAAAGGTCTCCGGGAAGGTCCGCCATGGTGGCGTTATAAGTGAAGAATTCCGGGTTCCCCAGTCGGCGATTGGTATCGGCCAGGTCTTCCTCCAACTCCCCAGGGTCCTCCTCTTCTCCGGGCTCCGCGAGTTTCTCCGTCAGTTCTTCCTTCTTCTTTTCAAGTTCCGCCAGGACCTTCTCGTTCTGCCTGCTCGCGTAGAAGACGGCCACCTCCTCCTCGTTGTCATAGTCCGCAAATCTCTCCGCCTCACCACATCCGAGGAGGGCAAGCGCGACCAGAACCAGAGGCAGGGAGCGGAGTTTCATGATTAACGATAAGTGGTGAATTTCTTCGGGTCGAATGCTTCCCGCACCGCTTCCCCGACGAAGGTGACCAGCAGGAGCACGGCCACCATTCCGGAGAACACCGAGGCCACGATCCACGAGGAGTCGAGGTTACTGACGCCATCCTTCAGAATCCGCCCCCAGCTGGGGTAACTGTCAGGCAGTCCGAATCCGATGAAATCCAGAGCCGTCAGGGCGGTAATGACCCCAACCATGCTGAAGGGAAGCAGGGTCACCACGATTGAGATGGCATTGGGGAGGACGTGCCGGAAGATCACCCGGATCGGACCGGCCCCCAGCACCCGGGCGGCTGCCACGTAATCTCTCGCCTTCTCCCGGTAGGCTGCGGTGCGCATGTAATAGGTGATGTGGATCCACGAAAAGATGCACAGCACCAGCAGGATGGTCACCAGCGTGATGTCGTCCCGTCCGATCCGGTCCGCGATGATGATCACCACGTAGAGAAACGGCACGTTGGCGAGGATCTCGATCAGGCGCTGCACCACGATATCAAAGGTTCCCCCGAGGTATCCCATCAGGCACCCCAGGGTGATGCCAACCGCATAGGTCACCGCCAGATAGATGATGGCGGCCTGGAAAACCAGTTGCAGCCCTCCGTAGATCTGCGCCAGAACATCCCATCCCCGCGAGTCGGTCCCGAGGTAATGCCGGGTCTTGAAACTCGGAGGCAGGGGCGGATACCGGACCGCCAGAAGACCGGTGGTTTCCTCGCCCTCCACCGCCCGGACCAACTCCTCTCCCATCACGGGGTCAGGACTGCGCACTCCATCCTTCCACTCATAGAAGCCGATGAAATCGCCCTTATCGCGACCGTAGTATTCCTCTCGCCCCTGAGGCCTTCCCTTCCGGTAGCGCACCATTGATTGCCGCTTGTCCTCGTCATCCGCAAAGTAGCGGTAGGCCAATCCCGAATAGATTTCCTTTTCTCCCTCCCGGTAGAACTCCCCATCCCGCTCCTCCAGGGCCTCCCTGATCGGTTCCGCTGAATCGAAGGTGGCATCAAAGGGAACGAGGGGCAGCAGCACCCAGTTCCCCCTGTCCTCCTCCTTGAAGCGCTCCTTGAGCTTCCGGTAGTCCGCCTCGCTCTTGCTCTCCTGCCCGAAGTCCTCCCCGGTGTAGGTTTTCTGCATGAAGGCCGGGCTGTAGAGTTTGCCATCATGCTTCACCAGCAGGGCCTTCTTTCCCACCAGGGCATGATCCAGCAAGGTCAGGAAGAGAAGCCCGGCGAGGGTCAGGAGCGAAAGATAGCCCCGCGTGATCGATTTGAAACGCCTCAGTTTGCGGAGAGTCTGCGGATTCCAGTGCATCTTCCGGGATCTCTTGACGAGGGAGAGGACTCCCCCGGCCAGGAGCACACTGCACAGGCCATACCCGATTATCAGAGCCTGGTTTTTCTCCCACCACGTCGCCGACGAGAGGGCTTTCTCCTTCGACTCGAAGGCGAAGAACCAGTCCAACGTGGGCAGGGCCAGTCCGGCGTGGTGCGCAACCACCGCGCCCACGCTCATCAGGATCAGAAAGATGCCAGCTACTCGAAATACCATTTACCTGAATCGAATTCGCGGATCCACAAACGCCACGCAGAGATCGGAGATAATGTTCCCCAGCAACATGAGAGTCGCCGAGATGGTCAGCACCCCCAGCACGACCGGTTCGTCTTTTTCGAGGATCGCATTATACTGCAGGAGACCAAAGCCATTGATATCGAAGATGGTTTCAATCAGGAAACTCCCTCCCACGATCAGGGTGATATTCTGACCCACCGTGGTGGCGATCGGGATAATGGAGTTCCGGAAGGCATGACGAAAGACTGCCGAACCATAGGGCACACCCTTGGCGGTGGCCGTCCGCACATAGTCCGCCGCCAGGTTGTCCATCAGGTTGTTCTTCATCATGAAGGTCATGAAGGCGAAACTTCCCACCAGATAACAGGCCAGTGGCATGGCGGCGTGATGAAAGAGGTCCCCTATTTTTCCCCCAGGCGACAGTTCATCAAAATTCTCGGAAACGAATCCGGAGAGGGGGAAGAGGTCCAGACGGGCGCCGAGGAAGACGAGGAGGAAGGAGCCGAGGACATAGCCCGGGATCGCGTAGCCTGAAAAGACCGCGATGGAGGAGAGGTTGTCCAGCCAGGTGCGGTGCTTGATGGCCTTGACGATTCCGAGGGGGATGCAGATCCCATAGATCAGGATCATGGAGGTCACCCCGAAGAAGAGTGAGATCGGAATCCGCTGCCGGATCAGGCTGATGATGGAGTCCCCGTACTTGTCAGAACGGCCCAGGCTCCCCTGCAGCAACCCCTCCCGCTTCGATCGATAGAGCACCGCGCGTTCCTGCAGTCCGTCTGGAACCTCGAGTCCCTTGGTCTTTTTCCTCCAACGCCGCTCAAGTTCCTCGACCCTGACGAGACGGACCTTCCATCCATAATCATCGATCCGGTCCTTGAGTATCTCCTTCTTGGCGTCCTCCAGTTCCTCGGGAATCCCAATCCGGATCCTACCCTCCCCGTCCCTGACCAGTTTCACGTTCATGTTCACGCCTGGCACCTGGACCGTAACCTCGTTCTCATCCTCTGCAAAACTCCGGGCCGATCGTTCCATGTCACGGGGCAGAATTCCCAGCCACTCCAGGTAGGAGCGCAGCACTCCCTTGTCGCGCCGATGCTTCTCCTCGATCTCAAACAACTGGGCCGGAGTGAGGGCCACCCCTTCCGATTCCCGCATCCCGGAAACACCGGCTCCCTCACTGGCGGCCGCCCCCATCATCTGCTGCAGGTCCCGCTGGACCGGCCCCCCCGGGGCGAGCCGGATCAGCATGAAGACCAGCAACGTGATCCCGAGCAGCGTCAGCGGCACAAGGAGGAGACGCCGGAGAAAATATACCTTCATCGAAGAGGCCCGCGGAGGACAGATCGCTGCCCGGTTCTAGCCTTCCGGTGGAACGAATCAAGCCTGCGGAAAATTCATCCCGGAAACGGGAACATATTCCCCCAAAAAAACGACCAATCCGGCAAAGAGCTTTGCCAAGGCCACGGTATCTGTCGCAACGTATTCCCCGATGCGGGCGCTCGCTCCCTACGTCCTTGTCCTGCTGGGTGCGCTCATGACCCCATGTGGAGCCCAGACCACTGCCGTCAAACCCGGTTGAAAGTAACTGACAATGCGTATCATCAACATCCTTTGCCTCCTGGCAGCTGCCCTTTTTACAGGCGCGTGCAAGCAAGGTGAGACCGCGGTTGATCGTGCTACCCGGGAGGGCATCCTGATCATGGGCAACACCTCTGAGCCAAAGGGCCTGGATCCGCACATTGTCAGCGGGGTCCTTGAGAGCAACATCATCAGAGCCCTTTTCGAGGGACTGGTGGTCGGTCATCCCTCGAAAGACGGAGTGGCATTGCCGGGAGTGGCAGAAAAATGGTATCCGACTGACCCGCAAAAACCTGATGAGTGGGTCTTTGAGTTGCGCAAGGATGCCAAATGGTCGGACGGAACCCCGCTGACTGCCGAGGATTTCCTCTTCTCCTTCCGACGTATCCTCAGCCCGTCACTGGCCTCGGATTATTCTTTCATGCTCTACTACATCATCGGCGCCGAGGA
>MPLX02129550.1_pt1 | contig 123297 bp, 139 predicted proteins | sample 1617341 | NCBI WGS metagenome assembly MPLX02 (sample SAMN05944804, study PRJNA350692) | marine metagenome | biome: marine; feature: ODZ; material: water; isolation source: 120 m water sample filtered on 0.2 um supor filter | place: Pacific Ocean | collected 2012-04-08 | depth 120m m | reverse complement strand
CAGCAGAAGCAGCAGCAGAAGCAGCAGCAGAAGCAGCAGCAGAAGCAGCAGCAGAAGCAGCAGCTGAAAAAGCAGCAGCAGAAGCAGCAGCACCAAAAACAGTTGTTGTTGACATTCCAGTTGGAACAGCAGTTCCAGGATGTGAAACAACAGACGAATGTTTCACACCAGCATCGATTTCAATCAATGCAGGTGACACTGTTGAATGGGCAAATGTAGATACTGCAGCACACACAGTAACTGGTGGAAGTCCAGCAGATGGTCCGTCTGGAGTATTTGACAGCAGTTTACTAATGGGAAGCGGAAATTATTCATTCACCTTTGATGATGCCGGAAGTTATGATTACTTCTGTATGGTTCATCCTTGGATGGTTGGAAGCGTTAGTGTAAACTAACCAAAACTTTTCTTTTTCTATTTTATTTTATTTTTCCTAATTGTTCGATTATATGCCACACCAAATCTATGAGTTTCGTCTCGGACATGTTGTAAAATCTTTAATGAAGATTTTTCTTTAGGGATGAGTATAGGGTTTTTACTTTTTAAAATATAGACTTCTTCATTTTCTTTTGCCAAAGAAATACAAGGTAATTTCAAACCAAGAGATTGTAAGGATTTGTGAGCAGCATTAAGTTGTCCTTTTCCTCCATCAATTACCACCAAGTCAGGTAACTCAGAATTTTCTTCTAACAATCGATAATATCGCCTTTTGATGATTTCACTAATCATTGCAAAATCATCTCGTCCAGTAACAGTTTTGATTTTAAATTTTCGATAACCGGATTTGTTTGGAATTCCACCAACAAATTGAGCCATAGAGCCTACAGCAAACTCTTCACCATGATTTGAGATATCAAAACATTCAATGACATTAGGGATTACAGATAGATGTAAAATTTCTTTTAGTTCAACTAGTCCAGGATCACCACCCTTTTGACGAATCAAAGAGATATTTTTTAAAATTAATTTAAGAATGTCTTTTTTCTTTCCTTTGTTTGGAGCAATAAGTTGGACAGAAAATCCTGCTTGTTCAGATAGTAAAGACTCGAGTAATTTTTCATTTTCAGGCAATTCACTTACAATAATTTGTTTAGGAATTTTATGTGTTGAATAGTATTGATAGAGAAAATTTGAAAATGAGTTATCACCGACGAGATCAAAAAAGAATTTGTCACTATCTCTAATCACACCATTAATCATTCTAAAATTCATCACAACTGCAGTCTGTTCTTCAATATCAATTCCAAAATATTCTTCATCAGAATTTTCAACATATTCCATTTTTTGTTTTGTTTGAAGACTTCCTAACCTAATCAAAGTATCACGAATGTCTTTTGCACGCTCAAATTGTTCTAATTTTGCTGCCTGATGCATTTCTTCTTCTAATTTTTTTGTGAAAATTTTAGTTTGATTTTTTCCTTTTAGAACTTGTTCTAAAGAATCAACATGTTTTGAATATCTCTCTTGAGCGTCTTTGAATTCACATGGACCTTCACAGTTTCCTAAATGGTATTCCAAACATACTTTTTTCGGTAATGTTTTACAGATTCTTATTTGAAATGACTTTCTCAATGTACCAATTGTGAGTAATTTTGAACTACCTTGAGTAAAAGGACCAAAAGTTTTTCCTTTTCCCAAAAATTTTCCATCCCTAGTTCTTCTAGATACAAGTAATCGAGGGTATTTTTCATCAGAGATTCGAAGATATGTATATCTCTGTTGATCTTTTAATTCAATGTTAAATCTAGGACGGTATTTTTTTATCATGTTAGATTCTAAAAGAAATGCTTCACTTTCATTATCAGTTAAAATGAATTCAATTTCTGAAATATTTTCTACAAGTTTTTGAGTTTTATAATTTTGATTTTTATTAAAATAAGTACGAACTCTGTTTTTTAGATTTTTTGCTTTGCCGATATAAATTATTTTTCTATCAGAATCTTTCATCAAATAGATTCCAGGATCTGTAGGAATTGAAATTGTAGAAATATCAAAAGTCATTTTTTCAATAATTTTTTCAAATATTTTCCAGTGTAACTTCCAGGAGCTTTTGCAATATCTTTAGGAGTTCCAAAGGATACAACTGTGCCTCCTTCATCTCCACCCTCAGGTCCAAGATCAATTAGCCAATCAGAATTTTTGATAACATCCATGTTATGCTCAATTACTACAACAGTATTTCCTAAATTTACTAATCTGTTCAATACATCTAACAATTTTTGTACATCTGCAAAATGTAATCCAGTGGTAGGCTCATCTAAAATGTAAAGAGTCTTTCCAGTTCCTCTTTTTGATAATTCAGATGCAAGTTTCACTCTTTGAGCCTCACCACCAGAAAGAGTTGTAGAGGATTGTCCTAGTTTTATGTAACCTAAACCAACATCATAGATTGTTTGTAATTTTCGTTTAATGGAAGGAATATTTTCAAAGAAATTTAATGCCTCATAAACGGTCATATCTAAAATATCAGAAATATTTTTTCCCTTATACAATACAGATAAAGTTTCAGAGTTGTATCTTTTTCCTTTACATTCATCACATTTTACATAAACATCAGACAAAAATTGCATTTCAATTTGTTTAACTCCATCACCATCACATGCAAAACATCTACCATGAGCTACATTAAATGAAAATTGTCCCGGAGCATATCCTCGCTCTTTTGAGAGTTCAGTATTTGCATACAATTCTCTAATAGGAGTAAATGCACCAATGTATGTTGCAGGGTTTGAACGTGGGGTTCTTCCAATTGGAGATTGATCTATGGCAATTACTTTATCTATATTCTCCAAACCTACAATTTCTTTATGATTTCCAGGTCGAACATTTGATTTGTAAAAATGACTTTCTAAAGATTTGAGTAAAATATCATTAATCAAAGTAGATTTACCAGAACCAGAAACACCAGTAACTGAAACAAAAAGTCCCAAAGGTATTTCAACATTAATGTTTTTAAGATTATTTTCAGATGCATTTTGAATTATCAATGAACCTGAACGATTACGAATTTTATCTTGCAAAGTGATTAGAGAATTGTCTTTAAGATAATTTCCAGTAATTGATTTGTGGCCATTAAGAATTTTATCTATTGTACCTTCAAAAACAACATTTCCTCCATGAATTCCAGCACCAGGACCTAAATCTATGATCCAATCCGAATTTCGGATAACTTCTTCGTCATGCTCTACAACAATGACAGTATTGCCTAAATTTCGTAGCTTATTTAGCGTTTTAATGAGTCTAGCATTATCTCGTTGATGAAGGCCAATTGTAGGTTCATCAAGTACATACAAAACACCAGTTAGATTAGAACCAATCTGAGTTGCTAATCTAATTCGTTGAGATTCACCACCAGAAAGAGTAGAACTTAATCTATTCAGAGTGAGATAATTTAATCCAACATTAATTAAAAATTCAAGACGTTCTTTAATTTCCTTTAAAACATCTCTTGCAATGTATTGTTCATTTTCAGTTAACTTTAAAGTGGAAAAAAAATCATAACAATGATCAATTGAAAGATCACATACATCCATTATTCCTTTGTTATTGATTTTAACTGCAAGTGATTCAGGTCTTAGTTTTTTGCCATCACAGACATTACAAGGAGTATCCCTCATGAATTGTTTTAACCATTCACGTTTTGATTCAGAATCGGTCTCCATGAAAACACGTTGCAAATTTACAAGGACACCTTCAAAAGCATTAGTGTATTGCCAAGAAGAATCACCAGATTTTGAACGATAATTAAAATCAATTAAATCATCAGTACCGTGTAAAATTATTTGAAGATATTTTTGAGGTATATCATTAATTGGAGTCATTAAATCAAATCCAAATTTTTTCCCTACAGCTCTTAATGCTTGTCTCCTAAAGGAAGAAAACCTACCACTCCAAGGAACAATTGCACCATCTAAGATAGATTTTGTTTTATCAGGAATTACTAAATCAGAATCAAACTCCATTTTTACACCAAGACCATTACAAGTTTTACATAATCCAAATGGGGAGTTGAATGAAAAATTTCTAGGTTCTAATTCACCTACAGTTAATCCACAGTAAGGACATGCATTATTTTGAGAAAATATTTTTTCTGATTTTTCAGATGAAATCATCACATCTCCTTTTGATGCTTTTATTGCAGTTTGAATTGCCTCAAATAATCTAGATCTTTCAGACTTTTCAGTAGTTATTCTATCAACTACAATCTCGATATTATGCCATTTTTGTCTATCAAGGGGAGGAATCTCCTCATCTAGGCTCAAAATTTCATTATTCAAACGTATTCTCGAATAACCGTCCTTTTTGATTTGTTCAAATAATTTTTCATATGTTCCTTTTTTTCTCTGAATGATAGGAGACAAAATTAGTATCTTATCTCCAGAAAAATCTTTCAAAACGGAATCACATATTCTTTCAATTGATTGAGTGGAGATTTTTCTTTTACAGTTTGTACAATAAGGAATACCAATTCGTGCAAAAAGCAATCTGATATAATCATAAATTTCAGTTGTAGTACCTACAGTAGAACGTGGGTTTTTGCTTGTAGTTTTTTGTTGAATTGATATTGCAGGGGATAAACCATCAATTGAATCAACGTCTGGTTTATCCATCATTTCTAAAAATTGACGAGCATATGCAGAAAGAGATTCAACATATCGTCTTTGACCTTCAGCATAAATGGTATCAAAAGCTAAAGTAGATTTTCCAGAACCGGATAAACCACTAATAACTATTAATTTATTTTTTGGAATATCAATATCTATATTTTTTAAATTGTGATGACGGGCACCACGAATTTTTAATTTACTTTCTTTCATTTTTTAGTTCAATCTCCTTTTCTAATCTTTTTATCCTATCTCTACATTCAATTGCACGTTCAAAATCTAGATCTTCAGAATATTTTTTCATTTGTGCTTCTAAATCAATAATATCAGTAGCAACATCATGAGGTGATTTTAATTTTGAATCATCTAGGGTCGTTACTTGTTCAGGAACTAATTTGATAATTGTTTTTGGAGTGATGTTATGTTCTTTGTTGTATTGTGTTTGTTTTTCTCTCCTACGTTTTGTTTCATTCATTGCATTTTTCATTGATTCAGTAGTATTATCAGCATACATTATCACAGTTCCATTTTCATTTCTTGCTGCACGTCCACAGGTTTGAATCAAACTAGTAAAATTTCTCAAAAAGCCTTCCTTATCTGCATCTAAAATTGCAACTAATGAAACCTCTGGAATATCCAATCCCTCCCTCAATAGATTAATTCCAACCAAAACATCAAATTCTCCTAATCGTAATTGTCTGATCAGTTCAGTTCTTTGCAATCCTTCAATTTCTGAATGCATGTATCGTACTTTGACTTGTTTTTTTGAAAGATATTCAGCTAAATCTTCAGCCATCCTTTTGGTCAAAGTTGTAACCAAAACACGCTCAGATTGTTCTACTCTTTTACCAATTTCTTGGATCAAGTCATCCATTTGGTTTTTTGTAGGCCTGATCTCAACTAGAGGGTCCAATAAGCCAGTAGGTCTCACTAATTGTTCGGCAATTTTTGACGATATTTTTTTCTCATAGTCTCTAGGAGTAGCAGAAACAAATATTGTATTTTGAATGTATTTTTCAAATTCTTCAAATTTTAACGGACGGTTATCAAATGCACTTGGCAATCTGAATCCATAAGTAATTAGTTGATTTTTTCTCGAATAATCACCTTTGTACATTCCATGCAATTGAGGTAAGGTTACATGAGATTCATCAATTACCAAGAGATAATCATCTCCAAAAAAATCCATTAAACAAAATGCTTTTTCACCTGTTTTTCGCCCATCAAAATGTCTTGAGTAGTTCTCAATACCAGAACAATAACCCAACTCTTCAATCATTTCCAAATCATATTTTGTTCTCATTTCAAGTCTCTGTTTTTCTAATTCATTTAATTCAGGTAGACGTTTTTGTAATTCATCATTAATAGAATTAATTGCATTTTTTCGTACATCTTTTGCAATAAGATAATGTTTTGCAGGAAATATTTTCATTTGAACAGTTTTCTTTTTTTCTTTTAAGGAGACGTGATCAAGAATACTAATTTTTTCTACCTCATCACCAAACATAGAAATTCGAACTAAATCTTCAGAATATGCAGGAGTAATATCAATAGTATCGCCCTTTACTCTGAAATTTCCAGGAGCAACTTCAGTATCATTTCGTTCATATCTTGCATCAATTAATTGTCTAATGATTTCACTACGTTTGATTTCATCACCTTCATTAATTGTAATTGCTAAATCTTCCCAATCCTTGGGATTACCAAGAGAGTAAATACATGAAACAGTAGATACAATGATTGTAGGTTCACCTGACAATAGCATTGCAGTTGCTTCCAATCTTAATTTTTCAATTTTTTCGTTAATTTGAGTGTCTTTTTCGATATAAGTATCAGTTTGGGGAAGATAACTTTCAGGTTGATAATAATCATAGTATGAAACAAAATATCCCACATTGTTGTTTGGAAAAAATTGTTTTAGTTCAGAATACAATTGTGCTGCCAAGGTTTTGTTATGAGAAATTACAAGTGTGTTTTTCCCAGTTCTTGCAATAACATTTGCGACAGAAAATGTTTTCCCACTCCCAGTAACGCCCAATAATGTCTGAACAGAGCCTTTCTCTACACCTTTTACCAATTTATCAATAGCCTGAGGTTGATCTCCTGTAGGGACATACTCAGATATTAATTCGAATTTAGTGATTTGTTCCAACATGTACAATCCCGAAAAACTGAATTTAAAGTAATGGTGATACTAAACTAAGATTACCAAATAGGTTCATCAATCATCTTTAAACTATCATCAATTATTTCAAATCCCATAATTTTCAAAGTGGCCATTGCAGTATTAGAATTTTTTTCAAGGATTTTTTGAGCTAAGATTGTTCGAGAATCTGAATTCATGTGTTGACCAATCTTATATTTCCCTTTTATCGATTCAGGAATAATTTTGATTACTGCAACCTCGTCTAAGACCAGGTCATTATTTTGGATAGGATCATAATGTCCTTCGGGCTGGTATTTTTTCATCATCGCATTTAGCCCCAAAGCTTTTTCCTCATCATCATCTACAAAAACAGATTTTCCTTTTATTACCACACTGATGTAAAGAGTATCTGCTTGTGATGCATTTGTAGGATGTGAAAAATATGAGGGTAAAAATTCTAATTCACGATCAACTTCAAAACCAACTTTTGGGTTTCTTTTAATATTTTCTAGTTTCTCGCCTCTAGGGTAAGAATGCATATAGATTGCATTATCAACAAATACAAAATTCATAGGAATGATTTGAGGGTAATTATTCTCATCAATACTAGCAATCCGTCCAACATGTTCAAATTCTAAAAATTCTTTAATCTTTTCAAAAGATTTAATCTCTAATTTCCCTAATAATTTCAAAGCAAGATGACTCAACTGTTTAATCTAATAAACGTAAATGTAACAACTCATTTCAAGAATTATGCGAGATCCATATCTGGATGAATTAAGAGATGAATTTGATAAATATTCAAATCAATTAAAAAAATTAAAAAAGAAACTTCTAAAAACTAATTCTTCAGAAGAGCAAGCAAAAATCATCAAGCAACTTGACTCAATTGCAAATAAAATGGAAAATAATCAAAAGCAATCAGTGAAAGTAACAAAATCAAGAATCAAAGAAAGAAAACAAAAATCAAAGAAATAAACTAAAGATCTTCATCTAATTCTTTTGCCATTGCTTTGATTTCCAGAATTTTACATTCAAGTTCTGTACACTCGTTTTTTAATTCAGAGTCCATTAAACAGTATTACAAAAATAATCAAAAAGGCACTACATTCAAAAATTTGACTTGTCTCATCCAAACTTTTCATAAATGAAAATTGCTAAATTTGAGAGGAATTTCATGAATTTATGGATGAAAGGGATGAAGAGTTTGATGATGCAACAGATCAAGTGTTGAAAGTTCTTGAAGAATGGGGTTCAGGGTCAAGATTCATCTGGTTTAGAGAGTTACATAGAATTACAGATATCGATAAAGGGTTATTGCGAAATATTCTCAATGAACTAAAAAAATCAAAAGAAGTTAAAGACATGCATGGGACAAATAATAGAATATTTTTTTGTCTTAAAAAATACTACATCAAATGCAGAGATGTGGAATTTAGATTCAAAGGAAAACAAATTATGCTAAGAGATGGAAGCAAAACAAAAATTATTCAAGGTTCAACAAATGCCACAGAACGTACTAGAAAAAGATTAGAAAAGCAAAAAAACAAACGTCGGGCTAAATCATTTTCAAAAACAAAAAGTAAAAGACCGCATAAATCATAATGATGATTCAGATTGCCTTCTTGCAAAATTAGATTCTGCACGTTTGAGTTTTGTAGATTCTGCAACATCCTCAGTCATATCATATAGTTGATGAAGTTCTAAATCAGGAATCAGAGTATCTTCTTTTTCATCTTCTAAATCAAGTTCTATATTTGCCAAAATTTCTACATTTTCTTCTAAAATATCAAGACATTTTTTTACTGACTCAGGTAGATCTTCATCCATCAAACAACATTAGGAATTAGTATAGTAAATGATTTACGGTAATATTGTAGAATTATGCACTTTGTTGTTTTGCTTTTTCTCTTAATGCAGGCATTACATGACTTGCAAATTTATCAATAGAACCAAAGTAGTTTTTACCCCAGAATCTAATTACAAAGTGATTAACACCAGCATCCATGAATCTTTCAAACGTTGGAATAATATCTTCAGGAGTACCAACTGCTGTAGATGAACGTGCAATTTTATCAGGAATTTTTGTTGCAGCTTCTCTCATTTTGACAATCCAACTTTGATCAGACATAGAATATTCTGTAAAGTATTTGACAAAATCAAATCCTTCTATTTCTTTTAATCCATGTACACGTAATACTTCAGGCTTGAACAAACTAACCTTTACGGCCTCTTTCATTTTTGCCCATGAAGATTCTGCATCTTCAGAAAAGTATACATCGATATCTAAAGCATATTGGAAATTATCTTTATCTTCTTGAGTTCTATTGTTTTCATTCATTGATTTTTTGATTTGTGCAGCATGATCTTCAAATAATTCTGGAGTATAACCAATAGGCAACCAACCATCGCCTAATTTTCCAGTCATTGCAAGTGTTCTTTTTCCACCTGCTGCCATGTAAGTTGGAGGATGAGGTTTTCTAATTGGAGGGGCTTGCAAACATGCACCTTCAAGTTTGTAATATTTTCCCTCATAATTTACAGTATTGTCAGGAGTTGATTCATACAATTTATGAATAGTTTCAATTTGTTCTTCCCATTTTGATACAGGTTTTTCAAACGGAATGCAGAATTCTTTAAGATTTTGTGCCTCACCCGCACCAATTCCAAGTATTGCTCTTCCTTTTGAAACTCTATCAAGAGAAATAGCAGCCAGTGCGATATTAGATGGATGTCGCCTGATTGCATCAGTAACACAAGTTCCCAGTTCGACATTGCTTGTAACTGCAGCAATTGCAGATAGCATAACCCAAGGATCTAAAACAATGGCATTCTTCCATTGTGGAACATTTGTGTGATCCATATAGAAAATTGAATCATAACCTGTTTTATCAGCAAGAATACATGCTGTCAAAATTTGATCTTCAGTATAACCAGCTCTTGCTACATTTAGTCCATTTTGAATACCAAATTTCAATGTATTTTCAGTCAAGTGTACTTACACCGAAACATCAGCATAAATAAGTTTATCAAAATCACCGTACAACACAATTTTGTTAATACTGATTACGATTTTCGTAAGTTTAGTATTAAATAAAATAGAAAAAAAGTAAAAAATTATTGAATTTTTTTACAAATTACCTGCATTGATATCTTCAAGACATTTTACAACGTCATTTTTTGATATTGGTATTGGATTTGGGTCCAAATGTCCTTTATCAGTCATTACGACATCGGCAGCTTCTGAAACATCAGCTTTGAGTTCTAATTTGTCAAAGCCTAGTTTTTCCATTGCTTCTTTGAATCTATCATAAAAGATTGATTTGTTATGCTTGTGTGCAACGGTAGTACAAGAGGACAAAGAATATCCATGAGGTACACCTTCATTTGAGAACACATAGGACAATGCATGTCCTAGGGTTGTAGAGCAATTACCAAATCCCATTCCAGATAACATTGATCCATATGGATAATTTTCTGGTTTGTCATTCATTATTGCATCATAAAGAATCTCAAATGCTTGTTTACATAGAGTTCTAGTCAAGTCACTACCAAGTTTACTATCATAGCCTTCGGTAGCTTGAGCACATGCATCACAAACAGAATTTTTTAGGACTTGTTCTGGAGTACCATCCATGAAATAGGAATCCACTACAGCCATATCAGCCAAAAATCTGTCTTCACGTAACAATTTCTTTTTACCATCAAATTTTAGAACACAATAAGTTGTCATTTCAGCTCCAGTTCCAAAGGTAGTTGGAATTAAGATTTTTTCTTTTTTCATCTCAGGTGCAGCATATTTTACTACATCCATTGAACTTCCACCACCCAATCCGATTAGAACGGAAGGGTCTTTGTCTTTGAATTGTGAAATTACAGTATTGACATCATCAATTGATGGTTCAGGTTTTACTTGATCATACAACATGTAATCCTGAATTCCCATTTTTGCCAACCATTTATCCGATAGTGCAGGAGGAACGGTTGTTACAACTAGGGCATTTTTTGGATACTCTGTTTCACCAAGTGCATTTTCTCCAAAGTTGATAACTTTTGGAATGCGTACTGTGTGCATGAAATAAAAAAAATCATTGATGATTATATATCTTGCATTATTGGATAGAGTGTATGATTATTCAAAATTTTGATGAATTGGCAACAACTGACAAAAAAAAGCAATGTTTAGAAATTTTAGAGTCAGGATTAGAATTTGCAGATCCAAAAAACATTATTTCAAAATATGTAACACCTAATGAAATCAAAATAGGTAACAAAATCTTGAATATTAAAAATTATTCAAACATCTATTCTGTTGCGTTTGGAAAAGCAGCTGATTCAATGACAAGGGCACTTAATGCAATAATCCCCATCAAAAGTGGGATTATCGTAATCCCCAAAGGATCTAAGGCCAAAATTAAGGGTAAAAAATTTCAGATTTTTAATTCCAGACATCCAAAACCAGATCAAACAAGCGTAAAGGCTGCAAAAGAAGTAATGAAATTTGTTCAAAATAAAAGAAATGATGAATTAATTATTTTTCTTGTTTCAGGAGGCGGTTCATCATTACTTGCAATGCCAAACGAAATAACACTAGATGATAAAATCCATATGACAAATTTACTTCTAAAATCAGGGGCCACAATTCAAGAAACTAATTGTGTTAGAAAACATCTATCAAAAATCAAAGGAGGTAAACTAGTTGAAAATATCAAGTGTGATGGAATTAGTTTAGTATTGTCAGATGTTGAAGGTGACGATCTTTCCTCTATTGCATCAGGAACAACATACATCGATGATACAACATATGAAGATGCATTAGGTGTTTTAGAAAAATATAAGATCAAATGGAAAACACCAATTGAAGTATTACAAGTTTTAAAAAAAGGAGAAATAAATGAGAAAGAAATCATTTCAAAAAAAGCAAAAATTGAGAATTTTGTTATTGCAAATAATGAAGACTGTCTAAAACAAATGCAAAAAACAGCTGAAAAAATGGGATTTGAAGTTGTTGTGATTCAAGTTTTTGGAGATATTAAAAATGCAGTAACAAAAATTTTAGAAAATATTTCAGATAATCAAAAAACGTGTTTAATTTTTGGGGGAGAGACAACGGTACGGGTTTTAGGAAAAGGAATGGGAGGAAGAAATCAAGAGATAGTTTTGAGAATATTAAAAAATACACAAAAATTTAAAAAAATAGTCATTGCATCTATGGGGACAGATGGAATAGATGGGAATTCAGTTTTTGCAGGGGCAATAACAGAAAACATCAAAATAGATTTAGGGACAATGAAAGAATTTCTCAAAAATAGTGATTCAGGGAGATTTTTTCAGAAACAAAAAGCAAACATTGTAACTAATTTTACACATACAAATCTCATGGACATAGGAGTGATTTTGAGATAAATTCAATCAAATACCAATTAAAATTTCGGAAATTTTGCTAAATGGTAAAGATATGTTTTTTGAGGGGCATCAGATTTGATTGAATTCTCAAATAGTAAGATGCTTCTCTGCATGATCTTTTAATAGAATAAAGTGGTATTAAAGCCAGATATATCCATGTTAGAAAAACAATTCAACCCAGATGTATTATACAATAGAGTTGTCCACTTCTATATTGATAAAAAAGGATATTCAAAAGAGCAAGCAAATTCAATTGCACAATTAGTTGTGCAAAAAGAAGCTCAAAGAAGAATATGTAAAAATGAAAAATGTAAACACTTTACACATGATCATATCAGAAATTCTGAAACATGTCTAGTAGCAAATTGTGAATGTAGTGAATTTACAAAATAAGATCATCTAAAGAGTTTTCCAATAAGGGTTGAGCATCAAATCCAATTGTTTTCAAATGAGTTGCAAATTCATCTACAAATCCATGGATAGTGTAAACCTGTTCTGCACCAGATTGAATTACCATTTCAACTAATTCATTAAAATCACAATGATCACTCATAGGAATAGAATAATCAGTTCGTCTTCCAAAAGAAAATTTTGTAGATTGTGCCCATCCACTAAATCCTATAGTTACTGCACCATATTTTGTTTTCATCTCTTGAATGAATTTATTTTTGTTTGACACCATTGGTGCAACCATTACCCAAGGTTTTTTTGCAAGCAGTCCTTTTTTTTCAGCCTCAGAATGACCCATACCGTCTTTCAAAGAAACACCTAATTTTTGGTGAAGTGAATTCATCTCTTTTACAGAATCATGAAAATAGAGAGGACCCCAATGACCAAATAATTGAGTAATTGTTTGGGCTTTACCTAATTGATACCCCATTAGAATAATTGGAATACCTTTTCCATACAATCCAGAAATCAATTCATTAACTTGTTTTTGAATTTCTTCTAATTTAGGAAAAATAAACTCAGATAAACCAAATGTGGATTCAGTAATCAAAACTTTACATTTTGGGATTTTTGCACCTTGAAGAAAGCCTCGATTCCGAGTACAAATATCACCAGTATAAAAAATATCATCAAAAAGTAGGCCTTTAGAACCAAGAATATGTCCGCTATCAACTAAAGTAAAATCATCAAGGGATTCAACATGATTTTCCATCTTAAAACCTCGAAGATTAGCTATTTCGTTTGTTTCAATTGAAGATAGGATAGTACCTCCATTTTTTGAGGGTAAATGATCAGTATGTGCATGAGAAACAAAGTTTATCCCAGAAATATCGGAATTTTTAGGATCTAAGAAAACACGTTTTTTATTGACCTCACACAGGATTCCATTTTTTGTCATCCTTACTAAACTAGGCAATGAAAATGAAAATAATTAGAGATGATATAAATTCCAGTTTTGATTTAATATTGACTAGTTGCTAAATTTAGGAATTTTAATCTCAGGTCGGGGGAGCAACATGGAGTTTATTCTAAAATCAATTAAAAAAAAGAAAATTCCAATAAATCCAGCTATAGTTATTTCAAATAAACCAGATGCAAAGGGTCTCAAAATTGCAGAAAAATTGGGAGTAAATATCGAAATAATTGAAAATAAAGGATTCAAAAATAGATGGGAATATGATAAAAAAGTAATTTCCATTTTATCAAAATACGGGGTTACCCAAAAAAATGGACTTGTATGTCTCGCAGGGTTCATGCGTATTATCAGTCCAGAATTTGTAAAAAAATACAAAAATAGAATTATCAATATTCATCCAGCAATGTTGCCAGCATTTCCAGGATTAGATTCACAAAGACAGGCTTTAGAATATGGTGCAAAATATTCAGGATGTACAGTACATTTTGTAGATGCAGGAATGGATACAGGACCAGTAATAATTCAAGCAACAGTCAAAATCAAAGAAAATGATACAGAGGCAACATTATCAAAAAGAATTCTAAAAGAAGAACACAAAATTTATCCTAAAGCAGTAGAACTATTTGCAAGGAAAAAAATCAAGGTTTCTGGAAGAAAAACAATTATCAGTTAAGAATCAGGACCACCAAAAAAGTACAAGACTTTGAGTTCTTTTGTATTACTATGAAAAAAATGCTCTACATCTTTTGCAACAAAAAATAATTTATCTTTTGAAACAGGATAATCTTTATTTTTGATTTTCAAAAAACCGTTACCCGAAATTACATAGTATACTTCATCACTGGTGTGAGGTGTTTGGGTATCTTCTTCTCCAGGTTGTAAAACTAAAACACCTACAGCTAAACTATCTTTATTAATAAAAGTAGAAAAATAAGAACTGCTTTTTTTGATCTTCTCCAAATAAGTGGATAAATCAAAATCTAGTTTCAATTTATTCAGCAGCTACAGTGTAAGTTTTTCTTTGAGGAGGTCCACTCATAAAAGAATGTCCAGCAGGATGAAGTTTTTCATGTTCAGGACTGTTGTGCATTTTGATGAAAGTTTCTTTACTTTCATGCTCTACAACAATTCTATAGCTTCCATCAGCAGATTTTAAGAATTTTCTAGAAACAAATCCAGGAAAACTGGATAATGTCTTATTTGATTCTGAAAACCAACTTTTGAAATCATCTTCTGCACCGTCTTTGAGTTGAACGTCTGCTATCATTACAAACATACCCTTTTTAAAAAAATCACCAATTAATTCCTTTTCTACGATATTCATCAGAGAATTTCAAGAATTAAATATCTAGAAATCAAAAATAGATTATGACTGGTGTAAAAATCGATGGAAAAGTTATTGCTCAATCAGTCAAAGATAGGGTAAAAAAGGCAGTAGAGGAATTAAAAACTCAAGGGATTAATCCGTGCCTGGCAACCGTATTAGTTGGAGATAAACCAGCGTCTGCCACATATGTGAAAAACAAACATAGAGCCTGTGAAGAGGTCGGAATAATTACAAAAGATCACAAACTGGATGCAGAAATAACACAGATTCAACTTAATGAAATAATTGAAAATTTGAATAAAGATAATTCAGTACATGGGATTTTAGTTCAACTTCCACTACCAAAACAATTAGACGAATTTTCCACCACATCAAGAATATCACCATTAAAGGATGTAGATGGATTAACACCACATAATTCAGGATTGCTAACAATGAAAAAAGCAGCATTAGTTGCATGTACCCCATTAGGAATTATGGAGATGTTTGAGTTTCATGAAATCGATTTAGAAGGAAAAAACATCGTATTAATCAACAGGAGTAATCTGGTAGGAAAGCCACTATATCATTTGTTATTAGAAAAAAATTCAACTGTAATAACATGTCATTCAAAAACTAAAAACTTGATTGAACTTTGTCAATCAGCAGATATCATCATCACAGCAGTGGGTGATAGAAACAAGTTCACATTAACATCAGACATGATAAAAAATGATGCAGTCATTATTGATGTTGCAATATCAAGATTTCATGACAAGTTGGTAGGAGATTCAGATTTTGAAGAGATTATAAAAAAGCATCATTTGCAACACCGGTACCAGGAGGAGTGGGACCAATGACAGTTGCAATGCTATTAAAAAATACAATAACTGCAGCATCTCTGAGTAATCAAATTGGAAAACAGTGAAAAAAAGAAATCACTTAGAAACAATCTTTTAGAAAAAAGAGACAATACATCACATGATATGTTAAAAATCGCCAGTAACAAAATTCAAAAAAAAATAAATAAAATTTTCGCTTTCAAGAATGCTAAAAAAATCGGAGTATACTATCCAATTGGAAGTGAAATTTTAACTCAAGATATTATTCAAGAATTGCTAAGTAAAGGAAAACAAGTATTTTTGCCAAAAGTAATTGAAGGTAGTTTAGAATTTAGAAAAATAACAGATTTTTCAAGCCTAGAAACAGGAAGTTTTGACATTATGGAGCCAAATGAAACATGCCCCATTGACAATAATCTAGACGTACTTTTAGTTCCAACTGTAGGAATATCTCAAACAGGAGTTAGACTAGGATACGGTCACGGATTCTATGACAGGTTTTTAGCAGAACATAAAACAATTACAATTTCATTGACTTTAGAAAAACAAATTCTAAAGAACATTCCAAAATCAGATCATGATGTATTGATTGATTGGATAGTTACTGAAGATAAAATGAGTAAGATTCAGAAATAAGTTAGGCCTTTTTTCCCAATATCAGTTCTACAGAATTTACTAGACCATGAAATTTTATCTACTGCATCATATGCATTTCTAATAGCAGATTCCAAAGTATCACCAAGTGCAGTAACTCCTAAAACACGACCACCGTTTGATAGGATTTTTCCATTTAATTTTTTGGTACCAGCATGAAAAACAAACGATTCTTCAGAAAGTAAATCAAATCCAGAAATTACTTCGTCTTTTAGATATGATTCAGGATATCCTTTAGATGCCAAAACAACACATACTGCATATTTTTCATTCCATGAAATTGGAGGCATTGAAGACAGATGACCATCAGCACTTGCAACAAAATAATCATACAAATCAAAATTCATTCGCATTGTAATTGGTTGACATTCAGGATCACCCATTCTAACATTATATTCTAAAACATATGGTTCTCCATCTCTAAGCATTATTCCAGCATACAAAAATCCCTTAATTGGAATTCCTTCATTTTTCATGGATTGAATTGTTTTATCAATAACTTTTTCCTGGATTTTTTTTGCTAACACATCATTGATAATTGGAGTTGGAGAGTACGCACCCATGCCACCAGTGTTAGGACCTTTATCTTCGTCAAAAATTCTTTTATGATCTTGGCTTGATGCCATAGGAATTGCAACTTCACCGTCAGATAATGCAATGAAAGATGCCTCAATTCCGTCAATTCTCTCTTCAATAATTATTCGATTACCAGCATCACCAAATGTTTTTTTTACCAAAATTGTTTGAATTGCAGATAATGCCTCTTCATTGTTATTACAAACAATTACACCCTTACCTGCAGCAAGTCCATCAGCTTTTACTACCACATTGTAATCAAGTGATTTTACGTAATCTTGTGCTTTTTGAGTATCATCAAAAATTTCAAATCTTGCCGTAGGGATATCATTTCTTTTCATGAAATTCTTTGCCCAAATCTTACTTGATTCAAGTTGTGCAGCTAATTTAGAAGGACCAAAAATGGGGAGGTTTTTTTGAATAAATTTATCAACAATTCCTTCAGATAAAGGAACCTCAGGCCCAACTACAGTAAAACAATTATTTTTTTGAGCAAAATCAGCTAATCCATCCAAATCATCCACATCTATAGAGACATTATTTTCAGTTCCACCATTTCCAGGAGCAGTAAAAACAGTTTCAACTTTACTGCTTTGAGAGAGTTTCCAAGATAATGCGTGTTCTCGACCGCCAGAACCAACTACTAGAACATTTACCAACAAAAAATATCCTTTGTCCAATTATATATTCCAAGTCTCATAAAATCAATTTAGCTTTATAATGCCACACACATATCAAAATCTAGATGGAACTATCCACAAAATTTGATGCAAAAGCCATAGAATCTCAAGTCAAAGAATACATCAAATCAATTGATTTAGAAAAACAAATTTTTGCATCTGATAAACCAGAAAAAATAAGATTTATCGAGGGTCCACCTACTATGAATGGAATTCCACATGCAGGGCATCTAAGAGGAAGAGTCATCAAAGATTTATGGTATAGATTCAATACATTACAAGGGAAAAAAATTGAGTTTAACGGTGGATGGGACACTCAAGGACTTCCAGTGGAATTACAAGTTGAAAAAGAGTTAGGAGTTACAGGAGGAAAAACGGACGCAATAAAACAATTCGGGGTAGAAAGAATTGTATCTGAATGTAAAAAAGTTGTAGAGAAATTTAACAAAACATGGGTTGAAGTTGATGAATTGCTCGGCATGTCTTTTAATCATGAAAAAGCATATTGGACTTTCAGAGATGAGTTTATTGAAAGAGAATGGCAAATTCTAAAAAAAGCGCATGATAATAATATTTTAGAAGAAGATTTTACAGTCATTGCATATTGTCCAAGTTGTCAAACGTCTCTAAGTCATGCAGAAGTGAATCAAGGCTATGAAGAAGTAAAAGATCCATCACTATACTACAAAGTAAAGCTAGTAGATGAAGATGTGTTTTTAATTGTCTGGACAACAATGCCATTTACACTAGTAACAGACGCAATGGTAGGATTACAACCTGACGAAGATTACGCTTATGTCAAAGTTGAAAATGAAACATGGGTTGTTGGAAAAACAAGATTAGAAGATTTCATGTTAGAAGTAAAAATTGAAGAATATAAAATTGAAAAAACTGTAAAAGGTTCTGAATTTGAAGGCAAAAAATACATTCATCCATTACTTGATTTGATTCCAGAATTAAACGAATTTTCAAAATCAGATAATTATCATGTTGCAGTTTCTGAATCATTTGTTGATGCAAGTACAGGGAGCGGTCTTGTACATTTGTCTCCAGCAAATGGTGAAGAAGATATCAAAATTGCAAATAAAAGAAAAGTCAAGATTTTTAGTCCCATTAACGATGAGGTCAAATTCACATCCCATGCAGGGAAATATCAAGGAATGTTCGTAAGAGATGCAGATAGACCCATTGTAGAAGATCTCAAGGATTGTAATGCCTTAGTAAAAATTGGAAAAATTAAGCACAAATATCCATTATGTTGGAGATCCCATCACCCTATCGTATGGCTTGCAAGAAGAGGGTGGTTTTACAAATTAGACAGATTGGAAAACAAAGCAATTGATGCTGCAGAAAGTGTAGAGTATTTTTTTGAGCAACCAAAAAATAGATTTCTAGGAATTATCAAAGAAAGACACCCATGGTGTATTTCTCGAGAAAGAATTTGGGGATGTCCACTACCAGTTTGGAATTGTGAAGAATGCAATGAAAAGAATTGGTTCTTTACAAGAAAGGAGATTGTTGGTGCTTCAGAAAATCTACCAGACGGTCCAAACTTTGAATTACACAGGCCATGGATAGACAACATTACGGTAAAATGTAAAAAATGCGGTAGTACAAAAACAAAGAGAGAAGAATATGTTTTAGATACTTGGCACAATAGTGGGGCTGCACCATATTCATCATTAACAGATGAAGAATATTCTAAAGAAATACCTGCACCGTTTTTTACTGAAGGGATTGATCAGACTAGAGGGTGGGCATACACATTACTTATTGAAAACGTTATCCTAAACAATTCAGCAACACCACCATACAAAGCATTTTTGTTTCAAGGACATGTACTTGATGAAAAAGGAGGAAAGATGAGTAAAAGTAAAGGAAATGTTTTGGAGGGAGCAAAATTATTACAAAAATACCCTACGGATTTAATTAGATTCTATTTCATGTGGAAAGCAAGTCCAATAGAACCACTCAGTTTCAGTACAGATGAATTAATGTCAAGACCATACCAAGTAATCAACACACTCTTCAATCTCCACCTATACTTTAAACAAAATAGTCAGTATGATAATTTTGAGAGTTCAAGCACAATTGAATGGGCAAAACAAAATAATTTGTTAACGTCGCCAGATATTTGGTTATTATCAAAACTTCAAAAACTCATTCAAACAATGACAGAAAAAAATCAATCATGCAAATTCCACGAAAGTGCCAAGGCAATTGATGATTTCGTAATAAACAATCTAAGTCAAATTTACATTCCAATTACGAGAGGGGAGTTATGGGATGAGGATGAGGAAAAGAAAAACAGAAGACTTGCAATATATGCAGTGCTAGATAAAGTACTCAAGACATTAGATATACTAATTCATCCATTTTGTCCATTTACCAGTGAATATCTCTACCACACAGTCTTTGAGGGTAAACAAAGTATTTTGCTTGATAAATGGCCAGAATATCAAGAATCACTAGTTAATGAAAAAATTGAAGAATCATTTGACATAATGAAGGATGTTGTATCAATTTCTTCAGCTGCAAGAATGAAGGGAAAATTAAAGAGAAGATGGCCTCTTAACGAAGCACAAATTTGTGTAAAAAAAGGACAAAAAATCAAACTTGAAACATTATCAAAATTATTACAATCCCAATTAAACGTAGAAAAATTTACAGTGATTGAGACAGAACAAGAATCAGGGTTGGAACAAATTTCAGAATTAAAACAATTAGGATTACCAGCAAAGCCAACAATAGAATTAGAAAGAAAAAGAATTGGACCAAAAGCAAAACAACACATGGGAAAATTAGTTTCAACATTTTCTGAAACAGAACCAGAAAAAATTGTTGCATCATTACAAAAAGAACAGAGATATGATTTTGAGATAGATGATGAAACCATATCATTAGAAAAGGAAGATTTCATTGTAGATTTTGATGCAAGTGAAAATTTTGCAATGGCCAAAAGAGACAATTACATTGTATTCATTTCAACATCACGAAATCAAGAAATGATGGCTAAGGGATTGATTAAAGATGTAGCAAGAAGACTTCAAACGCTTAGAAAAGAAAGAGGATATACCCCAACGGATATTTTAGAAACAGCATCAATTCTTGATTTAGACAAAGAATCACTTGAAATGATTAAAGATAAAACAAAAGATTTAGCATTTTTAGTTAGAGTCAAAGAAGTTAATTTTACAGAATCATGTAAAGAATACAAAGATGATGATATTGATGGACAAAAAATCAGAATTTCAGTAGAATAATCATTTATAATAAGTGCAGTGCAATCATACTTTTTATTTATTTAAAACATTAAACAAGATTCATTCCAGAGAACCTAATATTTAGTCCCCAACTAATATTTTCCCAAGAATTCTCTGGAAACTCATTTCTAAAACAAAATAGCCTTCCAATTAGGAGGTTCACTTCCAAATGATGCAACAGAATTTATCAAAATTTCTGGATGTGAATTTCTACAACTTCCAGCAAATCCAACAGATCATAAGGCAATTCTAGAAAAATGCCTTAAAGCAGGACAAGGCACAATTGTAAATTGGGATAAGATTTGTAAGACGACACTAGGAAAAGATCCTACAACATATGATATTGCAAAAGATATTCTAGATGAGGAGATTGAACATGAGTCTTGGTTCTTAGAATTAATTTACGGAAGACCATCAGGACACATGAGAAGAAAGTATGCAGGTGAAAAACCACATACAAGAAAACACTCCAGAGCTTTAGATATGGGATAAAACTCAATTCATTTTCTCGTTATCAAATTAATTATAATGTTGATTTAATTGATAACAAATAGTAAAAATTCCTTGTTTTGTCACGGTTAAATAGAAAAATCCCATAATATATGCATGGTAAAACAGATCAGTCTGGATACTTGGCAAATTCAACAATTAGTAGATCTATTAGAAAAAGGTTCAAAAATTGTTGAAAAAACAAACAGACCAATTGTTCTTTTCAGACAAACCTTAGAAGAAGAAGAAGAAGCATATGAAGAAATTGTGTGTACCCTAACCAAAGGATTTGTGATTGAACAAATGGTAACATCAGGAGGAGTCTTAGTACCAAATTTTCATCAACAGACTGTTTTCACAATTGAGGAATATCCTCAAGAATTACTTAGAAAAAGTAAAGATCGTTTTTTAGAAATGATTGATTTTCTTGAAGAGCAATTCAAATAACTCATAATTAATAAAGACCGAAAAAATCAAGAATTCTGCATGCAGTTATTAGAGTTTCAAGCCAAGGAATTATTTCGAGAATATGGAATAAATCTTCTTGATAGCATATCATCTACAAATATTGAAGAAGGACGAAAACATGCAAAAGAATTAGGATATCCATTCGTAATTAAAATACAAGTTCCAGTTGGAGGTAGAGGAAAAGCAGGAGGCATTCAAAAATGTCAAAATGATGATGAATTTGAGTTAAAATATCCTCAAGTCATGGATCTAACAATAAAGGGAGAAAAAGCAAGAGCAATTCTTCTTGAAAAGATGGCAGATATCAAAAAAGAGTTGTATCTATCATTATTTTTAAACCGTTCAAAGAGATGTTATACAATTATTGCATCAGTAGAAGGAGGAGTTGAAATTGAATCGGTTAAAAATCAAATTATCAAAGAGGTAGGATTAGGAGAAGTTTCAGATGAACTTGCAAAAGAGGTTGCTAAAGAAATGGAACTTGATGGTAAAACAGCAGAAGGATTTGTAGATACTTTAAAAAAATTATCAAAACTTACAATTGAGAAAGAGGCAGAACTTGTAGAAATCAATCCACTTGCAATAATGCAAGATGGTTCAATCATGGCATTAGATGGAAAATTTGTTACCGATGACAATAGTAATTTCAGACACGATGAATTACAAAAATATCAAGAAAAAACAGAGATTGAAGAAAGAGCTGAAAAAAGTGGATTTTCTTTAGTAGAATTAGATGGAGATATTGCAGTAGTTGGAAATGGGGCAGGACTTGTTATGTCAACTCTTGACATGTTATCGGACAATGGTGGAAAACCAGCATGTTTCTTAGATGTAGGTGGAGGTGCAACAACAGAATCAGTGTATGAAGCATTAACTTTGATTAGTAAATTAGATAGAGTGAAAGGAATACTTGTAAACCTCTATGGAGGAATTGTAAAAACAACAGTTGTTGCAGAAGCATTTCTCAAAGCTTACGAGGATAATTTAATTGACTTACCAGTATTTTCAAGATTAAAGGGAACAGAATCAGAAAAAGCAACTGAAATGCTAAAAGGCTCTAGGACTAAAATTTTCACCACAGTAGAAGAAGCAATCAATGCTGCAGTTATGGGAGTAAAAAATTGACGGATATTTTTGAGATACTAAAAGGAATTCCAGAAGATTCAGATTATGAGAAAAAAGGAGTGATTGTACAAGGAATCACTGGAGCATATGGTTCACTACATGCAAGAAACATGATTTCATATGGAACAAATGTGGTTGCAGGAGTCACCCCAGGAAAAGGAGGTCAAAAATTTGATGATGCAGTTCCAATTTACAATACAATGCAAGAAGCAGTTGATGCTACAAATGCAAAAATTTCAATAATATTCGTGCCAGCAAAATTTTTCTTAGGTGCAGCAAAAGAAGCACTAAATGCTGGAATCAAATTACTAGTTGCAATTCCAGAACATGTGCCCATTAGAGATACAATGGAAGTATTAGAACTTGCAAATCAAAAAGGGGCAGTGATCATTGGTCCAAATACACCAGGAATTATGATTCCAGAATTAATTAAAATTGGAATTATGCCACCAATGCCTTTCAAAGCAGGTAGAATTGCAGTTTTATCAAAGAGTGGAACATTGCTTTATGAAATTTCAGACGCATTAACTAATGCAGGATTTGGACAATCAATAACAATTGGGATTGGAGGAGATCCAGTAAACGGAACACGATTAATTGATGCATTTGAGATGGTAAAAGATATTCCAGACTTGGATGGAATGGTAGTGGTTGGAGAGATAGGCGGAGACTCGGAAGAAATTTTAGCTCAACGAATAATGGATAGTGGATTTAACAAACCAACTGTAGCATACATTGCAGGAAGAGCAGCACCTAAAGAGAAAAGGATGGGACATGCAGGAGCAATTGTTATGGGAACGTATGGATCTGCAGAATCTAAAATATCAATGTTTAACAAAGCAAACATTCCAGTGGCAAAAAGACCCACAGAAGTACCAGTTTTACTAGCAGGAAAAATGGAAAAATCCGATTAGAATAAAAGAGAGAGATTTTGGAGAAATACAAATGCCTATCACTGATCCTGAAAAGAAACGCATAGCACAACAAGCACGTCTTGTAATGAGAATATGTTTCAAATGTGGATGTAGAAATGATATAGGTGCAACAAGATGCAGAAAATGCAGAAATCCATACTTACGATTAAAGAATAGAAATCTCGGCGTTAAGAAATAGAATTAAAAATTCATCAATCTTTGTCTATATTCAACAATTACAGTCTTTAGTTCAGTAAAATATTTGGCAGTAAATGATTTTGCAGATTCAGGATCATCCAACTCTTCAAAAAACAACTGAAGATCATCGGGTAATTGTTCATTCATTTGAAATAAGATTTTTGCAGCATCCACATATTGTCCAAGATTTTCAGCATACTCAAATGCTAATTTCATTCGATCAATTAATGAATCAAATTCCTGTAAAGACATATGAAATATTTTAAAAATCAGTTCAAAAAGACATGGTAATTACAGAATATTCAAAATCTAAAGACAAAAAAGCTTGTCTTTATACAAATTTGTTGGACTGGTCGTCTAGTTTGGTTTGGATGACGCACTCACACTGCGTAAGGAAGAAATTCCCGCAAAGGTCGTGGGTTCAAATCCCATCCGGTCCATACCCTCTAATTAAAATTAGATTAAATTAAAGAAAAAAGATGAAAGCCAGATTTAATGGAAAATGTGTAGAATGTGGGGGAGAAATAAAAACTGGAAAACAAATTTTGAAAAATTCAAAAGACCAATGGGTACATGCAGCATGTTCAGATTTGGAAGAAGAGTTACCATAAAACTAATTTATTTACTAGACAAAACATAGTGCAAATTAGTAATAAATTTTTTAAAGGATAATTAAAGAATATCAATGAAATGAATTTCGGATTAAATTTCGTATTGATTGCATCAATTATGATGGTCTTTGGAATAATGATGGTTCCTGGAAACATTTTAGCTGAAACTAGTCAAAATTCAGTTACAGTTACTCCAATTGATGAAAAATTAAGTTTGGAGAAAACTACCATTACTATGAATATCTCTCAAGAAAATACACTACCATGGGCAGCAGTTAGCGGAGCAGTATCAGATCATGTTAATGGATATCCAGCAATAATTCAATTTTACAAAGGAGGGGAACCAGTACATGTTGCTCAAGTGGATGTAAAAGAGGATGGGAGTTATGAATACAAATTCAGAGCCAGAAGCGTAGATCTTAGCACAGGGGAAGTAACTAATATTTTTGAAGGTCAACACACAATAAAAATTTCCATAGTGGTACATAACCAAAATGAGTTAATCTAATCAAATTTTTCATAGAATTCATATATTGAAAGACTTGCAAACTAAGTAAAATGAGTAAGAATTTTTGGCACGATATAGAAACAGGAAATGACATACCAGAGATCATCAATGTAATAGTTGAGATTCCAAAAGGTTCCATGAACAAATATGAGTATGATAAAAAACATAATTTAATAAAACTCGACAGAGTGTTATTTTCACCATTTCATTATCCTGGAGATTATGGGCTAATTCCTCAAACATTGTCAGAAGATGGAGATCCACTTGATGCATTAGTATTAGTTACAAATCCAACATATCCAGGAATTCTAATTGAATCCAGACCAATAGGATTACTTCAGATGAAAGATAATGGAGAACCAGATGACAAAATTATTTGTGTTTCAACAAATGATCCAAGATATCTACATACAACAGATATTGACAATATTGAAGATCATTATCGCTCAGAAATTGCACACTTTTTTCAAGTTTACAAAGAACTAGAAGGAAAAAAAGTGGAAATCATGGGATGGAAATCATCTAAAGAAGCAAAAACAGTAATAATTGAATCAATTAAAAGATACAGAGATACTCTAAAAAAATACTAGCATGCCAAAAGAATGCAGTCATTTTTCTGAAGAGAAAAAAGGGATTACACCAAATACTAAAGGATGTCAAGAATGTGAAAAAGAACATTTGCCAGTAGTAGCAATCAGAATGTGTTTAACATGTGGTCATGTAGGTTGTTGTGATTCATCAATTGGAAAACATGCAACTAAACATCATAAAGAGACAGGGCATCCTGTAATGAAAGCAATTCCGGGAGACATTTGGAAGTGGTGTTATATCCATGAAGAGTACTATTGATTTTTTAATAGTCAGATAAGAGATAGTCTATGTCAGAATATCAATTGGGAGGGTGGGACCTTTCAGAATTGGCAGAGAATCCAAAAAGTATTGCATTTCAAAAACAAATTCAAGAATTAGAAAAACAAGCAATGAAATTTGAAAAAAATAAATCAAAATTAAAATCCAAAATATCACCAAAAGAATTTAAAAATATTTTACAACAAGTAGAGAAGATTTCTGAAAATATGAGTAAAATAGGAGGGTATGCATCATTGTCATATTCTTCAGATACACAGTCAGATGAAGCAACATCTTTGATGACTAGAATGTCAAAACTTGGGTCTGAAATTTCAAATAAAATTTTATTTTTTGATTTATGGTGGAAAACTCAAGTAGATGAAAAAAATGCAAAACGACTCATGGAAAACACAGGAGACTTGAGAGAATATTTAGCACATAAAAGACTATTTGCAAAATATGCACTTTCAGAACCTGAAGAACGAATTATCAACACACTAGACGTTACAGGAATATCTGCACTTGTAAAATTATATGATAAAATTACAAATGCATTTGAATATCAGATGAAGGTAGGAAATAAAAATAAAACAATGACAAGAGAACAATTAACAAATTTTGTCAGAAGTACAAATCCAAAAATCCGAGAAACTGCATATAAAACCATCCTTACAAAATATGTTGAAAATAAAGGAGTAATAGGAGAAATTTATCAAAATATTGTTCTCAATTGGAAAGATGAAGGGATTGAGATTAGAGGATACGATAGTCCAATTTCTATGAGAAACATTGGAAATGATGTTGATGATAAAACAATAGAATCACTTCTTTCTGTTTGCAAAAAAAATTCACCAGTTTTTCAAAAATTTTTTGCTCAAAAGGCAAAGATGTTGAAAATAAAAAAGCTGAGAAGATATGATGTGTATGCACCAGCTGCTGCAAACATTAAAGAAAAAAATTACACTTACAATAAATCAGTAAAATTAGTTTTTGAATCACTCGGAAAATTTAGTGGTGTTTTAGAAGAACATGCACGCAAAGTATTCAATGAAAATCACATAGATTCAGCAATTAGACAAGGAAAAAGGGATGGAGCATTTTGCAGTACTTTAACTCCAAAAATCACACCATTTGTACTAGTCAATTTCACAGGAAAATCAAGGGACGTGTTTACATTAGCTCATGAATTAGGGCATGCAGTTCATAGTCAAGCAGCACAAAACAGATCAATTCTAGTTCAAGATGCACCATTACCACTAGCAGAAACAGCATCTACATTTTCAGAATTATTGCTTTATGATAATTTATCAGACAAAATTTCAGATAATGAAAAGAAAATAATGTTATCAGAAAAAATTGATGATTTGTATGCAACTATTCTTCGACAATCATTTTTCACAATCTTTGAAGTTGATGCTCACAAGCAAATAGGCGATGGCACCACAATAGATGAGATTTCAAAAATATATTTACAAAATCTGAAAGAGCAATTTGGTAATTCAGTTAACATTTCAGAAGACTTTGCAATAGAGTGGAGCTGTATCCCACACTTTTACCATACACCATTCTATTGTTATGCATATTCTTTTGGGAATTTACTTGCATTATCACTATTTCAAAGATACAAAAAGGAAGGAAAAGACTTTGTTCCATCATACATCAATATTCTTGCAGCTGGGGGTTCACAAAAACCAGAAAAATTACTTTCAGAATATGGATTCAATATAAGATCACCAAAATTTTGGCAAGAGGGTTTCGACTATATCAAAGAGCAAGTTAAGGCACTATCATCATTAAATTAGTAATAAATGGGGCTGACAGTCCAACGCATGGACTGCCAGCTTGTCCCCCGAACGGTTTGAATTCGATGTCAAGTCAAAATTAAGAAATATCTGATTTAAACCTTTGAAATTATTTTAAATCTAATTTTTTTGGTTTAATTTTTCGTATAGTACCTATCAATATTCCAATAGTTATTCCTAATTGATAAAGGAAATACAATAAAACCTCAAACGTACTAGGAGTTAGGTCTGTAAATCTGCTAATTGCAGTAAATATCAACAAAAGAACACTAAAGAAAAAGACAAATGATTTTACAATTCCATTAAGATTAGTAAATTTCAAAATAACAAAAGTCATCACTGTAACAGAAATTGCAAGAACTGTTAAAAATCCCGTATTCATACCAAATATCAAAAATAAGATAGATACAGATTCAGTTGAACCATTTTCAAATAAACTAGAAAGATCAATTTTTTGAGGAGATGCAAACCGAGGAACACTCAAAATTGCATTTATTAAAAAAACAACAAACAAAGACACAGATACCGTTTTGATGTGATTTTGTAATCTTGGAAACCTAACAAGAATTGCCCTCCCCAAAATTATTCCTTGGGATAATCCTATTCCAAAAGCACCCAAAATTGTAATTATTGAAAAAACAGGATCTTGAAAAATGTCAACAAGAAATGGAATTAATGCCAAGGCTAAATGACTAATAGTTAAATGAGAATATTAGCTACTCGGTGACATATTTTAAAAGAATAAACAAAATCACTAAAATTTACAAAAGAAGAGCAAAGTTAATAATTTCATCAGTTAGAGACGCTTTATGAGAAATGTTTTGTTGTTTTTGGCATTAATTTCATTAATTGCAATTTCATCAAACTATGCATATTCACAAGAAATTAGTCTTTCAACTTTTCATGAGATTGTACAAATAAAAATAGATAAAAATACATCTCAAAATATCACAGCGTCAATAGTTTTACAAAGCACTAACATTCAAGAAATACAAATTCCCATAGAATTTGAGCAAAAAATCAGAGAAAATGATAGAATAAACTCAATTTTTGTAACAAATCAAGAACAGTGTGTTTTAGGGGTAACTAACCAATCATGTATTTTGATAAATGTGATAAGAGATCCTGCAGATAAAGGAATTAACGCAATTCAAAAATCTACAAAAGAAATTACAGAATCATATATTGACGAAATCAATCAAGTACTTGGCACAAATGCTGAATTTCATTCAACATACATCTATACTGAAAATGAATCAAAAAACATACTTGCAATATCAGGAGATTCTTCAGAGGAGGTAGTAATTGCAGGAGTATTCACGATGCCCATGGAAGATACAAATTCCATGTATGAAAAAATTTCATCCACACTAATTTCAAAAACAATCAGAGAGGGGGGAGGATTTTACAAGATTGCAAAGGATTTATCGTTTGAAGAGAATACAGAATTTTTGTTTTCATTAATTCCATTAGATTCAAAATCACTTTTACAGTTAAAATTATCAATTGATTACCCAAATAGTGCAGGGGCAATTTCAGAAATAAATCCATTAGATTTTCTCAAAACAGATAACATCCACAGATCAGATTATTTTTCATCAGGATCCTATCCAATTAATTCAATAATTCAAGTAATCATTCTATCACCAGAAAATGAAGAAATTTCAAATATCAATGGGAATATTATTCCAACACAAATAATCGATAATGAAAAGATTCCAACAGATGTTTCAAAAGATGGGTGGATTTTTGATCCTCAAGAAGGGCAAACAATTCAAGGAAAATACATTTTTGGTAATGAAACATCAATTAGTAAAGAGAAATTAAAATTTTCATTGGGGAATAGTGAATTAGTTGAGCCCCAAGCTGAATTTGATGAATCAATTGCAATAGTAATAATTATTTCAATTATTGCAATAGCTGCTGCGATATTTTTTCTTAAAGGATTTAAAAAATAGCTATAACAAAAGAACTGCTGCTGCAAACACAGTTGTCCATTTTCCATCTTTATCACCTCGTGTTGATTGAGTAACGTGATGAGTATTGTAAATTTGGCCCGAAATTGACCACTGTTGTCTTTTTTCGTCCCAGTTCTTATCAACATCAAACGGAATACCTAATGAAGATGCAAGCATTTGTGCTGCAATATCTTCAGCATAATCACCAGCCTGAGTTTCATTTTGACCAAATGATTCGTATTCAGAAAGATATCCATATCTTTTTGGATCTTTTGGTTGTGCAATACCTACAGATGCAGAACACATTCTATGAGGTTCATTAGTTTGATTTTTAGAATAAATTGTAAAAAGAATTTGTCCAGGACTGATTTTTTTCAAACCTTCTTTTCTAGAAATTAGTTTTGCGTTAGGTGGAAAAATACTTGAAATTAACACTAGGTTTGTTCCAGCAATTCCAGCATCTCTTAAGGCATATTCAAAACTAGTAAGTCGATCTGAATGAACACCTTTACCTTTTGTAAGAAATAGATTTTTTGCAACTAAGTCTAGCATTTCTGAATTGATGAAATAAAAATATTATTTATATTTTAATAAATGATAATAATTCCTAGTAATTCAATTCAAAATCAAATAGTTACAAAACTAACTAGTCACGATGTTTTTTCTTCTTCTTTCTTTTGTCTGGTTCTGCTTTGATTTGAGTCAAAAAGAGAAATGCGAAAAATGCGCCTAATCCAATATTTATCACACCCATGAAAGTAATCATGAGTTTAAAGTTGGCAGGAGTAATTCCAGACAATCCAATTAGTATACCCACAGTACCAGTTGCGAAAAACATCATCATCAATACTTTAACCCGAGTAGGTTCGATGTATCTCATAATAGATATCAAAAAAGCCCAATATTATAAACTCACGCTTAAACGAAATTTTTACTCAAAAGAGTCATTCAAATCTATTCTCAAGTAACATTTTAAACCTGAAAAAGTTCATTTCAATTTGTGCCAATGTAGCTCAGCCTGGTTAGAGCAACTGATTTGTAATCAGTAGGTCGTGGGTTCGGATCCCGTCATTGGCTTTTTTAAATTTCTAAAATTTTTCACCAAATTATTTGGTCGTGCAAAAAAACAAGAGTATTTTCAAACAAAATCAAACAGTATCACATCAAATAATTTTAGAACATAAAAGGAATTCAAGAAACTTTACATTCAAGGAACAAGCGTTTATTAGACCTTTTTAGGAATGGCGGATATCGGAATAATGACGAGCAAGCAATGAAGCTTTTCGTCATTGCTTAAGAGAAGAAAACAAAATGACAAAATTTCAAGATTTAGGATTAAAAGACGACATACTAAAAGGAATTGTAGATCAAGGATTTGATGAAGCATTTCCAATTCAAGAGGCAGTTATTCCAGTATTACTTACAGGTAGAGATGTCGTAGGACAAGCACATACAGGTTCTGGTAAAACTGCAGCATTTGCATTAGCAATGTTACAAGAGATTCAACCAAGAAATGGAATTCAAGGATTGATCATGGCACCAACAAGAGAACTTGCAATGCAAATCACAGAAGAAATCAAAAAATTTGCAAAGCATACAAAAATCAAAGTAGCAACAGTTTACGGAGGACAAGGAATGGGAGTCCAACTAGATGCACTACATAGAGGAGTGGAAATTGTTGTTGCAACCCCGGGTAGACTAATTGATCATCTCAAAAGAGGTTCAATAGAGCTCAGAGATATTTCACACATCGTTCTAGATGAAGCAGACACAATGTTAGATATGGGATTTGTAGACGATATTTCATTTATTTTAGATTTGGCACCAGAAGAAAGAGTCATGTCATTGTTTTCAGCAACAATGCCAACTGAAATCCTAAGATTGTCAGAAGAGTATCTAAATAATCCAAAACAGTTTCTTTTGGATGCAGATGACCTTAGTGGGGAAGGAATAGATCAATCATTTTTAGTAATTAAAGACAGAGACAAATTCAAGTATCTTATTGATTTTGTCAAACCAATCAAAGGACAAGTGATTGTGTTTTGTTCAACAAAATATAGGACAAGAGATGTTGCAAAATTCCTCCACCAAGAAAAATTTGATGCAGTTGCAATTGAAGGAGACATGTCACAACATAGAAGAGAGCAATCTATGGGGAAGTTTCGAAGTGGTAAGGCAGATATCTTAGTTGCAACAGATGTAGCGTCCAGAGGTATTGATGTTCCAAGAGTTGAATTAGTAATTAATTATGATGTTCCAAATGTAGAGATGGCATATTTCCATAGAATTGGGAGAACAGCCAGAGCAGGGGCAGAAGGTAGAGCAATAACATTTGTTTCATATTCATCAGTAGGAGATTGGAATTTAATTAAACGTCAAATCAAAGTTCCTCTAAGAGATTTAAACCAAGAAATGGGAATTCAAATTTCAATCCCAGATCCACTAAAAAGACAAATGCCATCAAGAAGATATGGCGGTCAATCAAGGTCAAATTATTCCCGAGGAGGTCGTTCTGGAGGATATGGAAGATCCGGAGGCGGAGGATATGGAAGATCCGGAGGTAGAAGTTCAAGAGATGATAGAGGAAGTAGAAAAAGACAAGGGGATAAAGATGGGAAAAATAGCTACGGCGGACGTAGTAGATGGTAACAGCTGTAAAACTTAAAGACATGAACCTTGTAATTCATAACAAGAAAAAATAATGCATAAAGGATTCATTTTATTAAATTGTGATCTAGGCGCTGAAGAATATGTCGTAGACGAATTAAATCAAATGCAGAGCATAAGTAATGCATATCTGACATTTGGAGCATATGATGTCATTGCTGAAATTCAAACAAAGAGTCAAGATGATTTTGAAAAAGCAATTGCAGTGATTAGAAAACTGTCAAGAGTTGTAAGTACAATGACACTTAATGTGATCAGTCCCGAACAATAGTCCAGACAAGATTGTCTATTTTGCGAATAACTGTTATATGAGATAATTCGGAATTACTTCAAATTGCAAAAAATTGATTATGAAGGAACAGTATGGGTACTTAATTATAATAATCCTCAGCCATTAGTAGACCACACACTACTAATGTTAGAAAAACATGGAGTTAAAAGAGAAGATATCACCCTAACAGAAACACCAACAGCAAAAGTAGGTTCAATAGTGGTCGAAATTTGGCCATATGAGTTAGTCATTGGAAGAGTAAGAACAACTCGTAATGACTCATTTATCAGCGGTACTGAGTTTACTATTGAATTAAAATTAGACGAAAATGGAAATTATTTAGATTATCTTTGAAAAAGAAAAAAATTCAAAATATCATTATTGTTGTAATACTTATTTCAATAGTTGGAGTGATTGTTATCTATAATTATTCATTTGAGCAAACAAAACAAAAAGGATTACAATTTGGAGTAGAATTAGAACAAATTCAAGAAGAAGTAAAAGAATTACAAACAAAATTTTATTCTGAAAAAATAAGGTGGGAAGAAGGAGACATTACAAAAGAAGAATTATCAAAATTCTATGAAATCCATCAAAAAGAATTTGAAAAAATAATTTCAAAATATGATGAATTATCACCTCCGGATCTATTCAAAAGTTCAGTAGATTTGTTAAAAATATCATCTACGACACAACTAGAAAGTGATTTAGAATTCATAAAATGGATCAAGACAGGAGATGAATCAGCAAAAGTTCGTTCAGATGCACAGTTTCAAGAATCATTAGAATATGAAATGTTAGGATTAGTTGAATTTTATTCTGCAAAAACAGGAATTAAGAATTATGACGAACCTGAAAAATTTAATGCTCCACAAAGTGGATTAACACAAAGAGTAATTCAAATTTCAGAAAATATGAAAAGCCAATGTGATATCGAATTTAAAAATGAATTAGGAGGATTTGATTCAGATGAAATAGAAGTTGAGTGGTTTAATTGCAACAATAAGGCTCAAAAATGGAAGATTGAACACTTGCCATAATTGAAAAAATCCAAAAATTGTAAATATCAAAGAAGATTACAATAAATCTGACGTTTGTAACAAATTCAAAATAGGAGAGATTTCCAGCATTAGTTGTTTTTTTTCAAGAGGTATCGGCTTTGAAAATTTTATTGGGAAAGTGATTGTGAGCATGTCTTGATCTGTATGAGATATTCTAATAGAATGAAATTGAACTTTTGTATTAATTATGAAATTATTCCATTTTTGTAAATGCTCAGAAACACGAGATATATTTTCTTGTACATTAGACAAAACAGTGTCCAAATCAGTATCAAACAAACGAAATTTCACTAAAGGAATCAGTAACATTCCACCCAAAATAGGATCATGATTTTTTTGCATTAATGAGATAATTTGTTCAGAATTTTCTTTAGGGAAAATATCACCATAGTCAGGATCAAAATATCCAGCAATCAATTTTTTAGAATCAAATATACGAAAATATTCTTCCTCATAGTCTAATTTCCACAATATATTTCAAAATAATTTGTGGGCAAATAAACAATTTTTCAAAGACAATTAAATAAACTAGGAAATGAAGAAAAAATAATGGCAATTTCTAAAGAAAATAAAGAATTCATTGACAGTTTAGTAGATTATTACATTAGTGAGTCAGAATCATATAAACAAATTGCAGAGAATTTTATTCCAGAAGTAGAATCTATTCCAGATACGGCATTCGGAATTATTACAGGTTGTGTATATGCAGGATTTCTACAAGCATACCAAAATCAACAACAAACACCAGATCTAGAAGATGTGAAAGAATTCAATCAGATTATGAAAGAAAGAGCACCTCTAATCAAAAAATCAATTTTAGAGCCTGAAACACTACAAACAAAAGAAAAAAACGGACCCTCAGAAGACAAAGAAAATAATTCAAAAGATAATTGAAAAATTTCATCAAGATATTATTAGAAATCAATACAGTTTAATTTCAATCAAAATTTAATTGATTTATGAAAATTGATGGAAGTAAAATTATTTTTTATTTAGGGGTTACGTCTGCTGTTGTTACAGCAATTATGGTATTATATTTCTCAATTCGTTAGAGATAAATCATCTAAAGAAAATATCAAAACATTGTCAGCAACAAATGAGTTCAAAATTACACAAATTCTGGATAATGGGCAAATGATCCAATTAACATTAATTGAAAATGTCTCAACTGAGCCAATTTCACAAAAACAGATGATAATAGAAAATGTTGCAAAAAAATTAGATTCAGAAACTAAAGAGCAAGTAATGCCATTATTGGAAGCAATACTACAAGCTCAACCAACGGTAAATATCAAATCATATCAACAAACACAAATCACTATGGCAATGCCAAAATCAAGATACGACGGCATGGGCAGACCTCAAGTAGGAAAAATAATTTCAGTAGATTTGAAAACTAATTAGAGAGCAGAATTTATTTCATCAATAGTTTTCAAAGGTAAGGAACATGAAAAATTTTTACAAACAAAAACTGAAGTTTTGGAAATGAATTCTTTACCAACAAAGAAAGGATACTCAGTTAATTTTTCTAATTGAGAGTTATCGTCAATTGCAACTCTAAATGAATGGGGCAAATAAGTTTCAAAAAGCAATTTACAAATTTCAGAATTTTCAGTATTAATGATAGTAATTTCTATAGGTTTTTCCAAGTAGATTGCAAGAGTATTTAGCAAATATCCAAACCCAAAAGGGTTTTCTGCAGCTGTTTGTGCCTGAGATTCTAGAATTTTTGTAACAATTTCAAGAAATTCTTGTTCTTGTGAAAAATGAAACAGCCTCAACATTACAAAAGATGAAACAGAGTTCCCAGAAGGCAAAGATAAATCATAATTACTTTTTGGTCTTATGATTAGTTTTTCATGGGAATCTGAAGTCATGAAGAAATTATTGTTAGATGAATCCCAAAAATGATCAACTAAATGGTGACCCAGTTTTAAAGCCATTTGGAGGTATTTTGAATTAGGTTTAATTTCAAAAACATCAAGCAATGCATTAATAAAAAAAGAATAGTCTTCAAGATATCCATCAATTTTTGCAGTTCCATTTTTGTAAGTTCGTAATAATTTTCCGTTTTGAAAAAGATTGTTTTCAATAAACGAGATGCAATTTGTTGCGGCATCAAGGTACTTTACATTATTAGTTACACAATACCCTTTTGCAAATGCAGTAATCATCAAAGAATTCCAAGAAACTAGAATTTTATCATCTAATCCAGGAGAAATCCTAGAGGAACGTACTTTTAATAATTTTTCAGAACAAGATATTAAAATTTCTTGAACCTTTTGTTCGGTAATTCCAAAATTAAAGGCAATATTAGAGAGATTCAAATTATTGCATAAAATATTATCACCTTCCCAATTTCCACCATCAGTGACATCATAAAACAAGCAGAAAACATCAGTATCTTTACCAAGAATTTCTTTGATTTGTTTTTTTGACCAAACATAGAATTTTCCTTCAACACCTTCAGAATCTGCATCATATGCAGAATAAAATCCGCCTTCAGAAGAAGTCATTTCACGTAAAACAAAATTGAGAGTTTTTTGCATAATATCAAGATAGAAAGGATCTTTGGTAATCTGATATGCTTCAGCATAATTTACTGGAATCAGGGCGTTATCATAAAGCATTTTTTCAAAATGAGGAACCAGCCATTTACTATCAGTAGAATATCGATGAAAACCACCACCAATTTGATCAAAAATTCCTCCATTTGCCATTTTTTTGAGTGTTTTGAGTCCAAATTCAGTAAATTTTGAATGACCTGAAAGTTTTGCATAGTGAAACAAAAATGAAATATTTGCAGCGTTGGGAAATTTAGGAGCTGCACCAAATCCACCATACGTGGAATCACCTAATTGAAACAGATTCAGAGCTGCCTCATCAAGTATTATTCGCTCTAGTTTAGAAGGAGTTGTTACAGTTTCTGTTTTGTGTAATTTCTCAAGAAAATTTTCTGCAGACTTTTCAATATCTTTTGGTTTTTCATTCCACGCTTGGGAGAGTTGTCGACATATACTACCAAATCCAGGTCGACCATATGAATCCAATATTGGAAAATAAGTTCCAACATAGAATGGTTTTTGATCAGGAGTAAGAAAAATACTCAATGGCCATCCGCCTTGACCAGTGGCAATCTGACAAGCTTTTTGATAGATATCATCAATATCAGGTCTTTCTTCCCGGTCAACTTTGATGTTAACAAAATTTTCATTCATAAATTTTGCAATATCTTCATTTTCAAATGATTCATGAGCCATCACATGACACCAATGGCATGCACTATAACCAATACTTAGAAAAATTGGCTTGTTTTCATCTTTAGCTTTTTTTAATGAAATATCATTCCAACCATACCAGTCAACAGGATTGGTTACATGCTGTAACAAATACGGACTGGATTCAGAAGAAAGATGATTTTCCATAATTAATTACTAGGCATGTATGATATTTGTACCTAGTTAGATTAACCCCAAATTCCACGGCCTTCAGTTAATTCATAAATTCTGACATTGATTTTTTTTAATAATTTTTCTTTAGATTTGTGTGCTTTTTTATCATGGCTGTAATCTTTTTTTTCAATTAGTTGTTCCAATCTACTTAATTGATCTAGTGAGAGATTTTTAAATTCATTTTTTGAACTTGTGATTAATTGCAAAAGACTCACTCGTTCTTTATCTTCATCAGAAATTTCAGTCATGAAATAGCATACAAGAGGTTCTTTATTTTTCTAGTGGAATAAAATTCTCAAATATCAAAATATTTGAAATAAAGACTAGTTTTGAACAATCATTTTAGATGATCAATCATTGTATAATATTTACAAAGTCAGAAAATGGCACAGTAAAAGCAAAAAACATCATAAATTAGATAGTCACAAACACAAATGCGCAATAAAAATTGATAATTTGACCAAATGATTTGTCAACTTAAGCTTTAATGAATTTCTCCTGAATATTCAAAATGCGCAATTGGGAAGGAACATTCCAAACAAATGAACACAAATACCTAGGATTGATTTCATTTGGGGCGTCTGCAACTGTTGCAATAATTTTATTTTTAATTTTTCATCCCCAAATTGAAGCCATAAACAAAGAATCACCTATTTTGATCAATATCATGTTCATTCCTGCCATGGCAGTAGGATTTCTTTATGGGGTAAGGATTACTGAACGAGCAGTAAAACCATCAGAAATTCGTAGTCCTATAAAACGATCAATTGTAAAGATTTTCTTATTTTTCTTTGTAATGGGCGGAATGTTCAGTTCAGTGAACTTTGCAATCAATGGAGGCAGTGTAATGCCAGATATTTCAATTTTGGATGGAGGTCTAATCACATGGATAAATTCCTTTGTCATATCAAATGGAGGAGCAACTTTTCTCATCATTACCAGCATTACATTGATGGCAGCAGCCACTAAAAGGATAGTAGGAATGAATTGCGGAGTCCTAGACAGATTAGTCACATGTGCAGGAACATTTGTGTTCGTTACAATGCTTGTACTAAGTTTTACAAAATCAGATCCTACATCTTCAGGAGTTTTCTTGTATACATTTTATCAAGCTGGGATTGTAGGAGGAGCATTTTTTGCAATGAATAGATTAACAAAAAATCAAAACAAGTTAGAAGATTTTGGAAATGGGTATTAGTTATTCAGGTAAATCTACATAGATTCCAGAAATTTTGCTATTTATTCGATCCCAATATTTTTCACAACCGTCAGTCTTGAAATCATTTGCTTTACATTCATTGAAATGTTTAGTATTGTCTCTTTGCATATCATCAGCAAATAATACATTGCCTCCAATTGCTAATGCAATCAGTGCAATAGTTGCAAGACTAGCTGAAACTACAATCATAGAATATCCTACTTTTGCACGATTATGAGGCTCTTTCATTTATAGAAAATCCATTATTCCAGAATTTAATCTTTTCAAGTTTTCATTTTGCGATCAAATAGAATCAATATTACAATAATTTACGAAAAAAAGAAAAGAAAGTACTCAGAAATACACTCATTGAGTATTCAAATTTTACAATATGAATTTCTTGGACCTATTCCATTAGACCAATGGGGACCACCAATGGAGAAAGTGGTATTTTTAATCATGTCCAGAGACCAAGACAAATTCAACATCACATATGCAGGAGATTGTGAAAAAACTGTAGAGTCTACTTTTTTTACAAATCATCCAAATTTTAAATGCTGGATTAAAAAATCAATTTCAGAAAAATCACTATATCTAGCAATATTGCCATTATTTGAATCAGATAAAGAATATAGAGAGAACATTCTCAAAAAGATAAAAACTCGTTACAAACCTGTTTGTAATTCAGATGAATCTATTAAAACAAAGCCAGATTATATTGTAAAAAATTCTGGAAAAATCTCTTGTCCAAATTGTGATGCAGAAATGAAATTAGAAAAAGTTTTCGAAAAAGCAACACAGTACAAATGCAACAGTTGTGGAAGTAATTACACTAAACCTAACTCTTGATTTTATTTTGAACATCAAACAATTCCAAAGTTAACAAATCAATTGCTTTTTTCAAATGACTAAACTCATTGATTGAGTGTATTTGGCCTTCAACTAATAATCGTAATATTTTGATTGAATTTTTTTGATAATCATCAGATGCAACAATCTCCATTGCATTTATTTTTGATAGTATATCATCTAGTTCTTTTAAAATTTCATCTGAAGGTTTGTGTTTTTCCATGATTAAGTAATAAAATTTTGATATATGAATTGTTACAACAGTCCGCTAATAACACAATAGATTATCGTATATTTTCATTACTTTTGTTACGATAATCCAGTATTTAGTAATTGAACAACCTGATTTTTGGGAAATTATTGTGGATTTTAAAAAAAGAGTTTTCATTGTTAATGCCTAACAGTACAGCGGAGTGAGTTTTTTTAGAATTGCTTTCTAATTCCAATAATCACTACAGCTGGAACACCAAGATACATCCCAAGATTTAGCAGAATTAATGACATTCCATATCCTAACACTTCTGATTCAGAATTCATATCCACATAGTTCAAGATAGATAGTGAACTAATCATAGGAGTAATTGCAATCTTTACAACTTCTTTGAAAGCAGGGTTTTTTCTTTCGTAATCTGCAACAAACGGTGAGAAGGAATAATAGATATTGTTGAATACATTCATGAACGATTTTCCTGATTCAGTTTGCAATAGTGTGTTGTCTCTGAGTTCTCGGAGTTGCTGAACTTGTGATGACATTTCAGAACCATAAGTGGCCGTAGCTATTAGACAACCACCCTCAAATTGATCAATAGAATTATTGACAGCACAATTACCGTTAATGAGGACATCTCCAAATTCATCATCAGTCATTCCTTGAGATAATATCATACCATTTTGAATAACAACAATATGGGCATATCCTTCTTCACTCATTTTTTCAATTTTTGCACCAAAAACTCCTTGACGGTTAAAAGAGGAATCGCATTGAAACACCACACTATCGTCACCTTGATCTGAAATTTCCAAATAATCAAAACTTGAGGATTGTAATGCGACATTCCACTGAGTATTTGAATAAATTAGTAATTTTGCATCGCCATTAGGTATTTCCAGGTCTAATTCAGTTTTTATCATTTTTTCCAATGATTGACCTGTGTTTGAGGTAGACGGTGACTGATACACTTGAGTTCCAAATATGGTAATTTCATAATTAGATCTTGTAAACGGAATTGTTATAGTTCTATCATAAGCAGTAGTTACTTCATCATAGGAATCAACTGATTTGAATCCTGCACGAATATCAAAATTAATGTCTTCAGAATCTTTTTTTGCGTCAATTAGATCTCTAGGTAATGTAATAGTGAGTTCACCACGAGCTCGGACATCTATTGAAATTGTTAATGATTTATCAATAGAATCTAGTTCAAATCCAGTTACTTTTGCACCACTAATTTGGTATTCTAATTCATCAATTTCTTGTGCAGTAATTTCAGAAATTGAAAACGTTCCAATTACAAATAATATTAAAATCGAATAAAACAGAACATATTTCATATTTTTTTTATAAAATTAACTACATAAAATGGAATCTATTTTTTTAGAATTAAGAATTTAAGACATACAAGTGAATAGTTATCAATAGCTCGAAATTGGCATTAATTGTGTCAACAGTAAAACCAAAAAGTATTTTGTATTATTTACTTCCAGCGTTTTTTGCAATCATTGGCGGAATAATCGCAATGATCATTTTGAGAAAGTCTGATCCAAAGAAAGGTAGAAACTGTGTCATTGTGGGAATCATTAGTTCAGGTTTTGCAATAGGAATGGATTATGTGAATGATATTTACAATTTACCTATGATTGGAGATTACATTAACACTTATGGAATTGCAGACTTTATTGGAGGAACAAGCATCTACGTTATTCCTCCAATTATAATTGCATATTATATCATTGACAAAATAAGAAAATAAAAAAATTGAAGTATAATTTCTAAAAGTTATTTACAAAAGGTGTGATAGAGCAAGTTGTTTTATAGTAAATCTTCATCAATGGTGCTAATTGGATCTAAATATTGTGAACAGGTACAATTTGGAACATTACACTTCCCAGCCTTGATTAATGATGTGCTGTTCTCATTTAATGTATGAATTTCATCGGTATGATGACATCGTTTGCAATTCATGAATTATCAATCTCACAAATATTTGAGTTCAGAATCATGGGATTAACACAGCCCTAGCTTCAATTTCAGAATTTTTTAATTTTTTGAGTGCGTCATTTGCATTTTCTAATGGAAATGTTTGAGTAATAACCTCAATATTTTTTTCGTTACAAATTTTGATTACTTGTTCCATATCAGCAGTAGAACCAATCAATGTGCCCCTAATTGTTTTTTCTTCAAATGCCAAAAATGAAGGATTTTCACCAACGGTTGCAATTACAATTAACCCACCCTTCTTAACGGATTTTATTGCAGTATCAGTAACAATATCGGCAGGTGCAAATACAATAGCTGCATCAAGTAATCCATGTTTTTCTTTTAAGATATCAAGGAATTCTTCTTGATTTTCTAAAAATTTTATTGCATCATCAGCACCCAATCTTTTTGCAACATCAAGATGATTTTGGGTTCGAGAAAAAGCAATCACATCACAATTTTCAACTTTGGCAAATTGAACTGCCATATGACCCACTCCACCAATTCCAAAAATTCCTATTTTTTTATGTTGTTTTGGTTCTGCAGCTTTGACTGCTTTGTATGCAGTGATTCCTGCACAAAACAAAGGAGCAGCATATTCTGCTTTCATTGTATGAGGAACAAGTGTTGCAAAATTTTCATGAACTGTAATAAATTCAGCATAACCACCTTTGAAAGATTCACCAGTAATAATTGAAGATTCACAAAGGTATTCTTTTCCATCTAAACAATAAGGACATTTTTGACATGCCTCAAGTAGCGGAGTAATTCCTGCCATATCACCAACTTTGAATTTTGTAACAGCAGTACCAATTTCAATTATTTTTCCAACTACTTCATGACCAGGAACTGTGGGCAAAGAAGGAGGGATTCCAATATCTTGCCAATCTCCTTCAATTCCATGAAGTTGTGAATGACAAACACCACAAGCTTCAATTTTTAATAAGATTTCATTTGGTCGTTTAATTTCATGTCTGTCAATTGTAGTTAATTTCAAAGGATTAGTTTCGACTTTTGCACATTCTGATAATACCATTGCACGCATTTTTTCCATGATTTTAAAAATTATTTACCGAATTTTAAGATTTGATTTGTTTTTTTAGTGCTTTAAAAATGATAAAATAATGAAAATTTCAGATTTCATAATTGGGCCAGGAATTATTTTTTTAGTTTTCGGGATAATTTTCCACCTTCAAGGATTATCCATAATTGGGCCAGAAGAATCATTCATGTATTCCAATCCAAAATGGATTACTAATGGAATTCAAATAGGAGTTGTAGGAGTTTTCATTATTGGTGTAGGAATATCAGTAAGAGTTTTCAAAAGAAAGTAAATTCCTATTATAAAATATCGACATCCACAGTATTCAAAAGAATCAAAAACCAGCAATTATAGGATTATCAGGTTTCATTATTTCTCTTAGTAGAATCGTTGCAAAAGAACCACGAGACAAGGAAAACTCTACAACATCATGATTGGATGAATAATTGGTACAATGAATTGCAGCTTGTCTAAAACCACCTTCACTACTTACCTCTTGCATTTCTTTAATGAAAAAATCTTTAGGAGTAATTTCTTCTTGTTGTAATATTTTAGATATTTGATAATCAAATCTTGTTTTTTTATAATATGAATATCCAACAAAAGGTAATGCTAATTTTTGATCCAGTCCATGAACAAATTTTCCAATAATTCCTTTAAAATCAAAGCAAACATCACCAGATTTTGCTTGAAACAAGTTTTCACCATCAGAAAAAGCCAAGCTCAAGGATTGATTAAAAATGAAAGACTGGTATGCTTGAATGTAAAATCTTCTTAAAAATAGAGGAATTGCACGTATTGCTCTAAAAGAATCACCATGTTCAATCATTTCTTTTAAAACAATTCTTTCAATATCCATTTGAAATGGAACCACATCAAAATATTTTTTATAATTTTCTCTATCAGTTAATTTTTCTCGAATCTCAGTATTTTCTTTTGAATCATAATTTGAGGTAAAGGATAAAACCAAATCAATTGCTTTTGAAAAATCTCTTTGTAGAATTGCTTTTCCAATTAGATGTGTTACAGGTCTTTTTGAACCAAATCTTTGATAACCATAAAAATTTAAAATTTTTTCATATTCAGAAAACAGTGATAGTCCTTCAGCACATTCAGAGATTTTAATTTTAAAATGATTTCCAACCATATCTTTTTTTGATAGTGGTTTTTTTACTTGACCAATTTTTTCAAGAGAATATTTTTCAGTAGAATAATTCTCAATCGCTTTTCCTTTATTTCCTGAACAAACAAATTGCTCAGTAATTGCAGATGCATCTTTCAGTCCAAGTGATTTTAATCTAATACCTTTTTTTCTAAAAATATCAGATAATGCATGATTAGTATCAATTTTTTTCTTTTTTAGCTTGTATACAGCATATCCTTCTTTGTCATTAATAGAGTTTTGAGATTTTTCAGAAATTTTTTCAGATACAAGAAAATCTTCAGGAGTCAACCTAATTTTTCCCCCAATTCCTGAAAATTCTGTACTGTAAACAGAAATTCCAATTTGGGAGTCTAAATCGGAGATCACTCTATGGTCACTGTAATGAATTTACTCACGGCAACATCTGGCAATTGTGCTCCAAGAAGTATTTTATAAGAACCTAAAACAGCATCTTCACCAGATGAAATTTCTACATGAATTGGTCTAGGAGCATCAAAATCCAATTGGAAAGTTTCAGAAATATCAGATTCAAGAGATACACTAAGAAAATCATGCGTAGTGTTGTGAATTAACGATACATCAAACAAATCATTTTGAGAATTAGGAGTTACAATAAAATTGAATTGCTTCGATTCCCCAGGGGTCAAAATAATTGAATCAGTTTCTAATTCAATTTCAAGGGGCAATGGGATAGAAGTATCAACCACTCCAATGTTATTTTCAACCCATTCAGTAAACCAAATTTTTTCACCACTTATAGTAAAATCAAAAGCTTGTGCTAATCCACAATTATCCATCACAACCCCATCACCAGATTCACAGTCTCCCCAATGAGGATTTTTTGACGGGATTTGATATTCTACAAGAGATTGTAATTTTGGATCCATCACAGAGATGTTATTTGCAGTTTGTGCATTAAAAACTAGACGTCCTTGTTCATCAGTGTCAATCCAATAAGGTCTAGAAATAGGAGATTTAACAATGCCAGTTTGATTTCCATATGTTTCTAAAATAGGATCGGCTGTAATATATTGAGTAAATTCTTTTGTTGATGGATCAAAACTAAAAAACGAAGATGATGTAGTATCAGCTAGCCAGATAGTTCCATCATGAGATACGGTTGCCCCATTTGGAGTAAGTAAAGGTCTTGGCAATTCATAGATTTTTACAAAATCAAGTAACGGAAGAGATTTTTCAACAGAACTTGCAACAGAATCAAGGTAATCATTTTGATCAAATTTTACCAAAACTCCACCCTGCTGATATAACCAATTAGTAAACCAGATGTTATCACTTGCATCTACTGCAAAATCAGCAGTTACGGAATTATCGATAGGTGATGGAATACTAAGATAATTAACATCCTCACTAGATTGATTTGGATCCAATAACGTAATCTTGTTTCCCGTAAAATCATTAATAATTATTTTAGAGCCATCAATTTCGAGTTTTTGAGGTAATGAATTTCCCTCATTAGGGTATGCCAGTCGGACATATGTCTCATCAAGACTTGAAAATTTCCATACAGAGTCATATGCCTCATCAGTAAACCATACAGAGCCATCAGGACCATAATCAATTCCCCACATCATAGAGCGTGTTCCTTCAGGCCAAATTGGATTATCATATTCAGTAAATGTTTCAGTAATTGGATCGAACTTTCCTAAATTGCCAGTATTTGTTTCAGTAAACCAAACATTCCCATCAAAATCAGCTACAATAGCCAATGGATTTGTGCATAATGTAGGAATTGAAAATTCTTGGATGAATTCCGTGGATTTTGCATCACTAGAACCACAAAATTGTGCACGTTCATCATCAGTAAAATTGTCAGCTGGAGTTCCAGTGATAGTTAATTCGGAAGAATCAGTACCAGGATCAATTCCAGGAAATGCAATTACAACCCCAGAAGTTACCATGATTCCGCCTAGAAAAATAAATGCAAGAATTCCTTTAGTTTGTTTTTTCACAAAAATTGTCATTCAGTGGTGTTAATATCTCATACCAAGAAAGATTATAGTAATTTTAGGTCCCCAGTTATTTTATCAATTAAATTTTCAGGAGCAGGTCCAATTGAAATACAAGTTGTTGTCCCAGGAGATATCTGAGTATGTCCAGCATCAGTTACTTCAGACCAAGGGAGATTCAAATCAATTGCATGTCTTTTTACTTCTTGTAAAGATTTGAGTCCTGAAACCTTAAGGACAACTTTTTCTTGACCACCCCACCATTGTTCATACCATTCAGGATGTGATTTTCTAACATGTTCTGCACCCAAGACACAGGCATGACCAACTTGTGCTGCAATCTTTCCTTTACCCATTTCAAGATCAGTTCTAACAACAATTACTTGTTTTATGTCGCCCATACCAGTATACAATATAGGCATAATGAAAAACTTTGGAATTAAATAATTGACAAAGAAACAAAATCTGTGTACTTTGATGTAATAATTGCAGGCGGAAGTGTTGCAGGACTATTATCTGCTAGAGAGATTTCTTCAAATGGGTTCTCAGTTCTTGTAATAGAAGAAGACTATGAAATTGGGACACCCGAACACTGTGGAGGATTAGTAAGTATTGCAGGATTAGAGGAATTAGGAGTAATACCATTTAAAAAAACATTTGATCATATGATAGAATCAGCACAAATTTCAGCACCAGATGGAAGTTGTTTTGATATTAATTCAAAGAAACAAAAAGTAATTGAAATAAGTAGACGAGAATTAGACAAACAGATTGCTTTTCAAGCTCAAAAAAATGGAGCAGTAATCAAAGTTAAAACAAGTTTTCAAGAAATAACGGATACTGGAATTAGAACAAATGAAGGAAAAATAGATTGTAAAATTTTTGTTGATGCAAGAGGGGTTTCATCATTAATACATAAGGATAGAACTGGAATTATTTCATCTGCTCAATACGAAATTTATGCAGATTGGATTCACAAAGGACAAGTCAAAGTAATGTTTGATCAAGAAAAATATCCAGGATTTTTTGCATGGATAATTCCATCAAATGAAGGAAAAGGGAAAGTAGGAGTTGCAGGGAGGGGAATCAATGTTGCAGAAGCATTAGATGAAATTTTAGAAGGAAAAGAAAACTACTCCATAATCAGAAAAATTTTTGCTCCGATTTGGATTAAAGGACCAATCGAGAATTTTGTTGAAGGTAAAACAATAATTGTTGGAGATGCTGCAGGTCAGGCCAAACCTACAACTGCAGGAGGTATTTTCACTAGCGGGATGGGCGGAGTATATGCAGGTCAGGCAATTTCCAAATTCCTAAAAACAAATAATCGTTCTGAACTTTTAGAATATCAAAAAAAATGGATCGATAGATTTGGTAAAGAATTTGAAAAACAAATTTTTGCAAGAAAAATGTTAGAAAGAATAGACAATCAAACAATCAATAAATTATTCAAATCAATCACACCAGAAATCACCAAAGATATTTCAGAAAAAGATGATTTTGATTTTCACACCAGTTCAATTATCAAATTACTTGGAATGAAGGGTTCGATTAAAACGGCTCAGACGTTGATTGGTGGCGAACTTAAAAAATTATGGAGATGAATTGCGCTTAAATTCTAAGCAAGGTATAAATGATGTTTACAGAAATTCGGGTTATGTCATCTAGTATCTCATTACCAACTTGTAGTTGTTGTAATAGACACATAATGCCTAATGATAAATGTGTAAAATTCAATTGTCCAAATTGTGGTGCAGATTTGATCTGGAGATGTCAAAGTTGCAGAGAAGCTGCAAGAAATTATACATGTACTGCATGTAATTCGAGAGGACCTTAGAAAAATGGCACAATTACTATTCATTACAAAAATTTTACCTACAGGAACAGAGGTTGATCTTGATAAATTAGCAGAAACTCTCAAAACTTCATTGCCTGAAGGAATGTCAATGAAAAGACATGCAAAAGAACCACTAGCATTTGGACTAGAATTTTTGAAAGCAGAATTTGTTTTAGAAGATAAAGAAGGTCAGAGCGACGCATTAGAAAATGCAGTTAAAAATACAGAGGGTGTCAGTGAATTCGAGGTCCTCAACATGAGCCGAATGTCAGTTGACATGAAATAGGGGATTTTTTTGGTACGCAAAGAAGAGCCTTTGCAAATGAGGATTGGAGAAGCAAAACAAAGAGACGTAGGTAAAAAACGTGCCAGAATCGGTCCAGAGGCAATGGATTTTCTCAAAATTTCCCCAGGAGACATTGTTGAAATTATGGGGTCACGTTCTAGTTGTGCAGTAATTTGGCCAACGGATGAAGATGAAAAATTACCAGATATTATTAGAGTTGATGGACAAACAAGAAAAAATGTAGGTGCATCAATTAATGACATTGTAAAAATTAGAAGAGTATCATCAAAAATTGCAAAAACAATTTCACTAACACCAGTTAATGAATCAACAACAATAGACAAAGAATTTACAGATTTTGTTAAAAACAGATTGAAAGGATTGCCGATTGTTCACGGTGATGAAATCTCAGTAATGATTTTAGGAAATTCAATGGATTTTAAAATTACAAAGACATCACCAAAAGGAGTTGTTAAAATCGACCGTTCTACAAATCTTAACATCTCATCTGAAACTACAATAGATAGAAAAGTTCGTGTGACGTATGAGGAAGTCGGAGGGTTAGAAGAAAAAGTCAAAGCAATGAGAGAGATTGTAGAATTACCATTAAAACATCCAGAGTTATTTGCGAGATTAGGAATAGAACCACATAGTGGAATTCTACTTTATGGTCCACCAGGATGTGGAAAAACATTACTTGCAAAAGTTCTTGCAAGTGAATCAGAAGCTAACATGTTTTCAATTAATGGTCCAGAAATTATGAACAAGTATTATGGTGAAACAGAAGCAAAGTTAAGAGATATTTTCAAAGAAGCTAAAGACAATTCCCCAAGTATGATTTTCATTGATGAGATTGATGCAATTGCACCAAAAAGAGAAGAAGCATACGGAGATGTTGAAAAGAGAGTTGTAGCTCAAATCCTTGCATTAATGGACGGTCTTAATGATAGAGGGAATGTTATCGTTTTAGGAGCTACAAATAGGCCAGACAGTGTTGATCCTGCACTTAGAAGACCAGGAAGATTTGATAGAGAATTTGAAATCTCAGTGCCAAATGAAGATGGACGACTAGAGATTCTCGAAATTCATTCAAGAGGAATGCCAATAAGTAAAGATGTAGATCTTAAAGAATTATCATTAGAATTACATGGGTATACAGGCGCAGACATTAAATCACTCTGTAGAGAAGCTGCACTAAAATCAATTAGGAGGTACCTACCAGAAATAGATCTTGAAACAGAAAAAATCCCATCTGAAATTTTACAATCAATGCAAATCAAACTAATTGATTTTTACGAAGCAATGCAAGAAGTAATCCCCACAGCAATGAGAGAAGTATACGTTGAAAGATCCAAAGTATGGTGGCAAGATGTTGGAGGGTTAAATGAAATCAAAAAATCACTAACAGATAATCTCATTACAGCAATGAAAGAACCAAATAAATTTACAAAAATGGGAATAAAACCGCCCAAAGGTGCATTAATCTATGGCCCACCAGGATGTGGAAAAACATTACTTGCTAGGGCACTTGCAACTGAAACTGGCGCAAACATGATTTTAGTTAGAGGCCCAGAAATTCTTTCAAAATGGATGGGAGAATCTGAAAAAGCAATAAGAGAAATTTTCAGAAAGGCCAAAACATCATCACCGTGTGTCGTTATTTTTGATGAAATAGATTCTCTTGCACGAAATAGAACAGGGGAAGGGGGTTCTGGAGAAAATATACTTAGTCAAATTCTAACAGAGATTGAAGAGGGAATTTCTTCACGAGTGGTAGTAATAGGAATAACAAATAGACCAGATATTTTAGATTCTTCGTTATTAAGAACTGGTAGATTAGATTTATCATTATATGTACCGCCACCAGACGAAAAAAGTAGATTAGAAATCATCAAAATTTTAACAAAAAAAATGCCACTAACAAATGATGTAAAATTACAAGAGATTGCAATAGCAACACAGAATTTTACAGGTGCTGATTTAACAGATCTTTGTAGAGAAGCTGCAGTTCTTGCAATGAGAAACAATTCATCAAAAATTTCTAGTCAAGACTTTGCAAATTGTTTGAAGCACATTAAGCCGTCAATTACTAAAGAAATTGATCAATGGTATAAGAACATGAAGGAAAGTATATCTAACGTAGTACCAAAATCAGAGGAGAAATCATTCTACGGATAAAAATGGCAATTCCAATTCGAAATACAGTATTTGATAAAATCAAAGAAGCAAAATCATTAACGGATGTTGAGCTTCAAAAGATTTTACTTAAAGAGGGATATGAAATTCCAAATGCTAAATTTAACAAAATACTTTTAGATTTAGAAATATTGGGCCTCATCAAAGTATCATGGATCACAAAAGAAGAGCGTCGAATAGAGGTAGTAATTATTGAAAAAGAAGTAGATGAAATCGAAGAACAAAATAAAGAAGTAATGGAAAAGGATTACGAAGCCAGTTTCCCAGGTATTGATAAATAATTTCTAAAATAAGGGAAAATGAAATGCTGCATCTAATGCAACAGCTACAAAAATTATTGTAAGATAAGGTGCAGTTACCTTGTATGCTTTCCAAGCAAATTCAGAAGTAGGAGTCTTTGTTAATTTATAATGATATGCAAGCATCAATCCTCCAGATACTGCAGCAATTACAGTGTAAACAATTCCCAATCCATCTGGAATAAATGCAAGTAATAATGAAAACGGAAGTAAAATTATCGTATTACCTAAAATGTATTTTGATGTTTTTTGCATCCCAATAACTACAGGTAACATAGGAACATTTGCTTGGGCATATTCGTCTTTAATTTTCATAGCAAGACACCAAAAGTGAGAAGGAGTCCAAACGAACACCAAAAATCCAACCAAAAATCCTAACAAATCTAAACTTCCAGTAGCTGCAGCCCATCCAGCCCAAGCTGCGGCACTGCCTGCAATTCCACCAATAACAATATTTGAAGAATTAAGACGTTTTAACCAAACAGTGTAGATTATAACGTAAGAGAAAATGCCAACTGCAATAAAAAATGCAGTGACAATATTTAGTGCAAAGAATCCATATATCACAGAGATACAACTAACGGCCAAACCATATATCAAAACATGTGAGGATGCCATTCGTCCAGATGGGATAGGTCTAGAACTAGTTCGAGTCATTTTAGGATCAATATCTTTATCATAATAGTGATTCAGAGCACTAGAACCGGCTGAAGCCAATGCACCAGCAACAATAATGTGCAAATAATGAGATAATTCAAGTTCAGGTGCACCATCAACTAATTTACTTGCAGCATACATCGATGTAACAGCAGTGATAACTAGAAGAACAATAATCCGGGGTTTGGATATTTCCAGTATTTCTTTTAATCCCAATTCACTCTATCCTATTCCAAAGCCATTTAATTTCTTCGTATATCTGATCTATACAATTTCAAAAGGAATAAGTATCTCACTCCTATCAGCTACTTTAAATGAGTAATTGGGACCTCATGATGCCGGGAATGGGACTAACAGCCATAGGTTTGGCTGGAGTTGTGATATCGTACGCAGGTATCGCGCACACGTTCATCGACGGCATGCATGCTATGACTGGTTTGACTATGTTTATCGGATTAATTTTCCTCGCAGTAGGTATCTTAGATGGTGGAGTTTCAACTAGTAATAAAGCAAAAGCAACCACTTTGGTAATTGTTTCAATTGCATTGGGGTTCGGGATGTTTGCATTTACAATGAATACATCAAACTTTACAGTTACAATTGCAGGAATTTTAATGGCAATTGCATTCCCAGCTATTCTCATTGCATATTTAGCAATGAAGCATCCTCAATATGTTAAGCCAATAGGATCTATTTCAGGCATGGCAGCAGCCACAGGAATTATTGTATGGTTGGCATTTGGATTTGTTAGTCCAGATACATACATGATACCACCAGTTCAAATCGAAGAACCAAGTGAGGACATTACACCGTCAGGACCAATTTTTGCAATTGAGATTATCGAGGGCTCTGCACAAGAAGGGAACCCAGATTACAAACCAGATGTTGCAATAGTGTCACAGGGATATAATATAGAATGGACAAATGCAGATTCTGTAGCGCATACAGTTACTAGTTCAGAAGACTTTGGAGAAACATTTGATTCTAGTTTAATGAGTGCAGGAGATGTTTTCACTTTAGATACAAATAACTTAGAAATTGGAGAATACGAATATTTGTGTATTGTGCATCCTTGGATGATTGCAACGATAATTATTGAAGAACCAAAAGAACCACAAAAAGTTTCAATTCCACAAGGTGCAGGAATTCCAGAGGATGGGCAAGTTTACTATGACCCACAAGTAATTGATGTTACAGTTGGAACTGCAATTATATGGGATAATGTAGACAGTACAGTTCACACAGTAACATCAGGTCAAGTACCAGAGGCAGATGGATTGTTTGATTCAGAAATGATGTCAGCAGGGGATGTTTTTGAATTCACATTTACAGAGGTAGGAAGTTATGATTATTACTGTACATTCCATCCATGGATGGTAGGAACTGTAAACGTAGAATAGATTTGCAAAAAATTATTCTTTCAAAATCACAGAAAAAAATTCTCTTAGACCATTCTCATAAAGAAGAACCAAATGAATCATGTGCGATTTTATACGGAGATAAAAATAATGAAACATACACAGTAAAAGAAATTTGGTTAACAGAAAACATCGACTCATCTCCAGTAGAATTCACATTATCACCAGAACAAACTTTGGAGATGCATCAAAAAGAGAAAGAAATGAATTTAGAAATTATTGGAATTTTTCATTCACATCCAAACTCAGAAGCATATCCATCAAATACAGACAAGAAGTTTATGGAAAATAATTCATATGTTTGGATAATTTATTCTGGGATGAATAAAAACTTCAAAGCATATGTACTAGAATCAGGTATTTCAGAGATTCCAATTCAAAATTAATTTGATTGTAAACTAAATTCTGCACGATTCCCATCAACATTATCAAGAATGGTCTTATCAGTTGTCATGATCTTGCCAATCACATTAACAGCAGATGCAGGAGTTATTTCTCCAGGATTTCCAATTGGAGTAGGACCAAAAAATAGACAAATTGCTTTTCCAGTAGGCCAATATGCAACATCATAAAGGGAAACTAGTTGTTTAGCATTTTCTTCAGGTTGTGCAATTGGAGATTTTGAAGAATAAATTTCATCACCCCAGACATTAAGATCAACTGTAAAAGGCAATGCCAAAAGAAAATCGTTTACAGTTTTAGGGGAATTGGAATCATCTAATTCAAAAAGGATAGAAGGTAAAGAAGGAATTTTAATTTCAACTACATGCTTCATGAATTTAGATAATTTTAGCATTAGAAAACTTTTGAGGTTAAAAAATGTAAATCATACATAGTGCCAGTATGGAAATTTTTAGTAGTAGTTTAAAAGAATTGAGGGGTAATTTTTTTAGATTTGACAAAAAATGTGATAATTATTGGAGCAGGAATTAGTGGATTATCCACTGCAGCATTGTTAACAAATGAAAATATTTCAGTACAAGTGTTTGAAAAAAACTCAAAGGTAGGAGGTAGAACAGCATGTTCCTTATTTCGAAATCATATACTCGATAATGGATTTCACATTATGCCATTTTACAAGACATCAGCAGTTTATCAAATTTTAGAAAAAATAGGGATTGTTTCAAGATTAAAACTCACAAAAGTTGATAAGATTAAATTTTTTCAAGGAAAGAAATTTTTTAAATATCCTAGAGGGATTGTCGATATTCTAAAATTATCAATGATTCCATTTTCAAATCGCCTAAAATTATTATTCATTTTACTTCCAATGGCATTCTCATCAATGGAAAAAGCAGAAAAGTTAGACAATAAGTCATTAACAGAAATCACTAAAAAACTCGACAAAAAAATTAAATCATTTTTTGATGCAGTTTGTATGCTTGCCTTTGCAGATACACCAGAACATGTCTCATTAGGAGAATTTGTAAGAACAATGATAAGGTCCAATCCATTTAAAGGAGGAACTAGTGAATTTGCATATCCCACCGAAGGAGGATATGATAAAATTTCTGAACTGTTAACAGAATATGTTCATGAAAAAAATAACAAAATTCTACTCAATTCATACATCAAAAAAATCGTAGTTGAAAAAGGACACGTAAAAGGAGTAATTGATCAGAATGATAAATTTATAGAATCAAATTGTGTTGTGGTATCTAATCCAGCTTACATGGCTGTAAGGCAGTTATTTGATAAATCTGTGTTTAAAGAAGAATTTTTGAAAAAAGTGGAAAAGCTAAACAAAACTACATCAGTGATTGAAACTCATTTTTGTACATCCAAGAAAATTGATTCGAATCAAGTTGTTTTTCCAATTGAAGAAAATTTTACAACAAAAGGGATTTTTTTTATTTCAAATATCACTTCAAAAGTATCACCTCAGGGAGAACATCTTCTCATAGCAGGAACACCAGTTCCCTCAGAGTATACCAAAGATCCATCAAAGATCAGAGAAGTCAGCGAAAAAATGAAAAATGAGATTTCAGAAATTTATCCTGATTTTAAAAAATATCTACTATGGGAACGACCTATGGCATGGAGTCTTGTGGAAGCTGTAGTAAAAAAACCAGGAATGGTATGGAAACAAAAAATGCCACACGAAATTAACGAAGTTAAAGGATTATACTTTGTAGGGGATTCCACTATTAGTTATGGAATTGGAACTGATTCAGCATCTCACAGCTCAATTTTATGTCATCCAAAAATTATGAGATATTTGAATCCATGAAAAGAGAATATCATTTTAAATTAAATATCCCCTTTTTTGTAATTAATTATGGAAATTCACGTATACGACACATATGTCAAAGCAGCAGATGGTCATACCATGCACTTTGATGTAATTACTGGTGAAAAAGATCACGATAAAGCCCTCACATATGGCAAAGAGTGGTTACAATCAGTAGGTGAAGGGGAAGCAGAAATGACTACAAATGAATGTCAATTCTGTCACTCACAAGGAGCACCAGAGCCTGTAGAGCAGGCAATTAAAGAAAAAGGCTACTTTATCCAAAAAATGGAAGGTTGTCCTTAATCTTTTTTCTTTTTACAAAAGACTAGATTTTATTAATTATCAAATCAATCCACTACATGTCCGAACAAAAATATTCAAAGTTGACAGTCGAAGGAAATAAAAAAATAAAATGGATTTGTGGATGTTTTATTTCAGTAGATGATTATTTTAAATTCTGTAAAGCACACAATACAACTTTGAAAAAAGCAATTCAATCTCAAATTGATGAATTAGATATGACACTATTTGTTGAAGATTAGATTGCAAGTATTGCGACAAATGCAGATACAAATACAATAGCAATAGTGTTTAGTAATTTTATTACAGTGTTAAGTGCGGGACCTGCTGTATCTTTGTATGGATCACCAATAATATCACCTACAACTGCAACTTTGTGAACTTCAGAACCTTTTTCGCCTTTCATTTCAACTAACTTCTTTGCATTGTCCCATGCACCACCAGTGTTTGCCAAATGATATGCCAAGAGAATTCCAGTGACAACTGCACCCATTAACAATCCAGCTACTGCAGTAGGACCCAAAAGAATTCCCAAAATTATCGGTGAAAGAATTGCAACAATAGCTGGTTTCCAAAGTTCTTTAATTGATGCAACAGTTGCGATATCTACACATTTAGCATAATCAGGTTTTGATGTCCCTTCAAGAATTCCAGTATCTGCTTTGAATTGTCGTCTAACTTCATCAACCATTTTTCCTGCAGCTCGAGAAACACCATTGATTAGTTGGCCCGTAATGATAAATGGAATCAAACCACCAATTAACAATCCAACAATAATTGCCGGATTGGTTAAACTATAATCTAAATCTAAAACTCCTTCAAAAATATGAGCTGCTTCAAATTGAAATGCTTGAATCATTGCTAATGCAGCTAGTGCAGCACTAGCTATAGCAAATCCTTTTGTTACAGCTTTAGTAGTATTTCCAACTGCATCAATTTCATCAGTTACTTTACGATTTTCCTCACCCATTCCAGTCATCTCAACAATACCACCGGCATTATCTGCAATTGGACCAAATGCATCAATGCTTAGAACAATTCCCGCTAGACTCAACATTGCCATAGCAGTCATAGCAGTACCAAAGATTCCATAAAGTACTGGATCTGCACCTTCAGGTGCTGCACCTGATGCGATGCTATAAGATACGATGATTGCAACAACTAAAGCAATCATGAATGGTCCTGTAGATTGCATTCCTTTGATAATTCCCATTAATGTTAATGATGCATATCCCCACTTTGCAGAATCTGCAATTTCTTTTACAGGACCTTTTTTGTAACTAGTATAATTATCAGTAATCTTTTGAATAACTGGAACTAAAATTACACCAATTACAGTTGAACCAAATAATGCATATGATGAAGCAGAATCACCGATAAATTGCATGATAAATACATAGTTTAATCCAATTGCAATAGCTGCTGAAACATAAAATGAACGATTAAGTGGTTTCATAACATCTGTGACATTTTTAGAACCAACAATTACAATTCCAATAATGGATGCAACCATTCCAGAAGACCCAATTAAAATAGGATAAAGGAAAAAGTTAGGAGCACCAATTAATGCAGCAATTAGTAATGCTGCAAGTATTGTAACAATATATGATTCATAAACATCAGAGCCCATTCCTGCTGCATCCCCAACATTATCACCCACATTATCTGCAATAGTAGCAGGGTTTCGTGGATCATCTTCAGGAATATTTACTTCTACTTTACCTACTAAATCTGCACCCATATCTGCAGCCTTTGTGAAAATACCACCACCAATTCTAATAAATAATGCAATAAGACTAGCCCCAATTCCAACACCTGCAATAGTAATTGGATCAGGGAAAATCATGTAAAGTCCAGTAATTGCTAAAAGTGCCATTGCAGGAACAGCAAGACCAACTGTCGCACCACCTCTAAATGCCATAGCAAATGTCTTTCCTAATCCACTACTACTCAAATTTGCAGCCCTAACTGCTGCTTTTACTGTAATTTTTAATGAAATAACGCCTGCAACTGCCGAAAGGGTTGCACCTACTGCAAATGCAATTCCGTTTGAAGGTGTTAAAAATGCACCAATAATTATCGATAATGCAATAGCTACCGGAACAATAATTTTCATTTCTCTTTTTAGAAATGCAGATGCACCTTCTCTAACAGCATTTGAGATATCCATCATCTCTTTTGTTCCGGAAGGTTGTTTGGAAATCCATGCCACTAAACCTCCCGCTACTAAAAATGATGCAATTCCTGCGATAAATGGAAGAATTTCAGGAATTTCCATAATCTAATCAGTTTTCATGTTTATTTAAGTATGAATCAACATGAATCGTAATTGATCATATTTTTAAACAAATAAAATTATAATTATTTTTGGAGAAAACAAATCTGAAAAATTATTTTCTTTTCTTGTAAGGTGCAAAAGTTTTTCCACGTAATCCTTGACGGACAAGTTTGTTGAATCTTTTACCATGTGCCAAATATGGAAAACGCATATGAATTAATTCATGGACAATTGTATTTTCTAAAGTTTTTTCATCAGGGATTTTTCTCACATTTATGAAGACTAAATTATGTGGAATGTAAGATACCCCATAATATTTGTAGGCAGATGTGCGTCTTCCTTCAGTCATCTCTTTTGGAGCATCGAGAACTTCTTTTGTTGCAAGTAAAATTTCTGGTTCAGTAATAGAAAATCTATTAGAATAAATTCCAACTTTTTCTAAAATTTGCAGTCTTAGTTCAGGACCTAGTTTCACAAAAAATTATCATTAAAAGGATGTTTATCTCCAAGTGTCAATTCTTCTAAGAGATTTAGTTTATTTTCATTCTTTAAATTTATGAATTAATAGGGTCAGAGGTATTAGTAGAGTAATCATCAATCATACAGCCACCGTCTCATCATACCCCAATTAGTTCATTGAATCAAGTAGTCTTTGTGTTTTATTTCTAATTTCGGGAGTGATTTTAACTATAACCAATCCCTGATTTGGTTGCCCATACAATACAATAGAGTTTTCTGGTGCAAAAATACAAGCAGGAATAACCAAAAGATCCTCCTCACCATTAATCATCAAACGTACAGGTGGCTGTAAAGTAAAAGCCCGCTTAAGTACATCTATGCTCTGAGGGGTGATTTGTGCAGCAGGATTATTCACATTTAGTTCAATAGAGCCTTCAAATTTTGGAGGCTCTCTTTTTTCTCGTTTTTCAACACCGTCAATAATTTGCAATGAAGGAATTAAACCAAAATCAATCATTTTTTCAGTAGTCCTATCTCCAACTGTAATAATATAGGAACTGCCTAAGAGGTGTTTTTCAATATTTTCTTTATTGACTTGATCATCAGGTAAGAGAAACCCTAAAGGAATTTTCAATTGATCTCTTAAAGAATCAGGTAATTTCACGAAAATCAGTTAGTATTTGTCTCGGTAGTAGACTCTTCGCCAGAACTTTCAGATTTCATTTCTTCTTGAAGTTTAGCTGCAAGAATACTGCATTGTGCCGCAATATTTTTTGCACTTGTTCTAAAAGCAACAGCACTTGGAGAATCAGGATTTGTTATCATAATTGGTTTTCCTAAATCAGAACCAGACATTATTCCAGAGTTCAATGGGATTTCACCCAAAAATGGCATTTTAAATTCTTCACTAATTTTTTTGGCACCACCGTCACCAAAGATGTAATGTTTATCATCACAATTAGGACAGATAAAATGGCTCATGTTTTCAACAACTCCTAGAATTGGAACATTTAGTTTTTCAAACATTCCAATTGCTTTTACTGCAACATTACTTGCAACATCTTGAGGAGTAGTAACCACCAAAATTCCAGTAATAGGAATTGTTTGTGCAAGAGTTAATGGAATATCACCAGTTCCAGGAGGTAGATCTACAATAAGATAATCCAAGTTAGACCAGTTAGTATCAACTAAAAATTGTTTTAAAATTCCAGAAATTATAGGTCCACGATAAATTGCTGCTTGATGAGATTGCTCTGCAAAGAATCCAAATGAAACAACTTTGAGTCCATTTGATTCTGCCGGTTGAAGTTTATTTTCTTCCACTTCCATGAATCCATCTTTCATTCCAAGCATTAGTGGGATACTAGGACCATAGATATCTGCATCAAGTAATCCAACTTTTGCTCCAGTTTGAGATAATGCTAAAGCTAAATTCAATGAAACTGTGGATTTACCTACTCCACCTTTTCCACTTGCAACACCAATAATGTTTTTGACTGTAGCCATTCCAGCATCATCTTCAAGTGAACGACCTTCCATTACTTTTGCAGTTACCTTCATATCAAAATTTTTCAAGTCAGAGATTTCGGCAATTGCTTTTCTCACATCATCTTCAATCTCTACATTAAACGGACATGCAGGAGTTGTTAATTCTAAAGTAAATTTCAAATTTCCTTCATTTAGTTCCAAGTCTTTAATCATACCCATAGATACGATATCCTTTTTCAAATCAGGATCAATTACAGTACTAAGTTTTTCAAGAACTTGATCGATTCCAACCATTGCGTCAAAAAACAATTCTACATTATTTAAACATAAGTCAACGAGCTAGAAAAATTGTCATTTCTTTAGGGGATTTCTAAAATATTTGAAAATTTATGAACAAATTACCCAAAGATTCATAAATTGAAATTCAAGAAAAACAGCACAGTTGTTTTCTATATCTACCCTAGTTGATGTTGTCAGGATCCCTCCAAGCTTGTTTGGAACCACACTCAAAAAGGCTGCAACAAACATTCTCAAAGAAAAATACGAGAGTATGATTAATGCAGATTTAGGATATATCATAATGATTTTAGATGCAAAAGTTGATGAAATGGGAAAAATGATTGCCGGAGACGGTGGAACATTTCACAAAGTACAATTTGAAGCATTAACATTTTATCCAAAACTACAAGAAATCGTTCAAGGTGAAATTGTAGACATTACAGACTTTGGAGCATTTGTAAGAATTGGTCCAACAGATGCATTACTACATTTGTCACAAGTAATGGATGACTATTTGAAAAGTGATGTAAAATCTGGAATGATTTTAGCTAATCAAAGTGGTAGAACATTAAAAGTTGGTTCCACACTCCGTGCAAGAATTACCGCAGTATCATTAGGTAAAGCTGCTGCAATGGGCAAAATTGGAATTACATGTAGACAACCATTCCTTGGTGCAGATGATTGGATTGCAGAAGAAATTAAAAAATCATCAGATGATACCAGTAAACCATCAAAAGAAGCAAAAGTAGAGGCAAGTTAAGATGGCACGAGAGATGGCATGTAGAAAATGTAAATGTGTAACAACAGGAAAAGTTTGTCCAGGATGTAAATCATCAGACTTGACACCAGATTGGAATGGAATTGTACTAGTAGTTGATCCAACAAATTCAGAGATTTCAAAAACTTTAGGCATTACACAAAAAGGCAAATACGCTATCAAAGTAACATAAAATTTCTAAATCTTTAAAATCACATTAACATTTTATCATAATGTTGTCATTTAATTCTAAAAAGCAATTATTACAATTTTTATCCGAAGATATAGGTAAAGGAGATATCACTAGTGCTTTACTACCAAAAAAGAAAATTACAGTTACAATTATTTCAAGAGAAGATGCAGTTGTTGCAGGAGTCAATTATGCTAAAGAAATTTTTAAAATTAAAGGATGTAATGTTAAAATATTAAAAAAAGAAGGGACAAAAATTAAACCGAATCAAAAAATTATGAGTGTCACCGGAGATGCAGGGAAAATTCTCATGTGTGAAAGAACTGCACTCAATTTACTTACAAGAATGAGTGGGATTGCAACTCAAACAAATCAACTAGTGAAAAAAATTCCAAATAAAACCAAACTATATGCCACAAGAAAAACAGCTCCAGGTCTACGTTACTTTGACAAAGAAGCAGTTGAAATTGGAGGAGGTAAAAAACATAGATTACGTCTAGATGAAATGGTGATGATTAAAGATAATCATATTGCAGTAAGTGATTCATTAGAGTCACTAATCAAAAAAGCAAAGAAAAAACACAATAGATTTGAAGTTGAAGTAGAAAATATTGCAGATTTGGTACTTGCAGCAAAAAGTGGGGCATCGATAATCATGTTAGATAATTTTACACCAATACAAATCAAAAAAGCAATCACAGTTCTCAAAAATCAAAAATTACGAAACAAAGTATTACTTGAAGCATCAGGAGGAATAAATTCAAAAAATATTTCAGCGTATGGAAAAACAGGAGTAGACATTATTTCAGTTGGAAGTATCACCAATTCTGTAAAAGGAATTGATATGAGCTTAGAGGTCTAATTCTGCCAATAGTTGCTGCACAGGTTTATTTTTAGGATCAATTTCTTTGATTTTTTCACAGCATTGGATTGCACGTTTGTTTTCACTTAATTTTTGATGAGAATACGCCTTCAATAACAATACATCAATATCATATTCACCAATTTCAAGGGATTTATCAAAAAAAATAATAGCAGTTCTATACTTGTTTTTAAGATAATAGATACTGCCCACCAAAAACAAGGCATCATGATGATGCGGTACTTTTCTTAGTAATTCTGTACCAGACTTGAGGGCTTCAGCATACTTTTTTTCCTTGAGTAGTTTCTTGAATTCTTTGAATTTTTTAATGTTATTTTTTAAATCAGGATCTTTTGGAGTCCTACTAAATAATCCAACCAAATCAATCAACTATTCTAACTAATTGCAAGCATTCGATCGATTGCTAAACGTGCTTTATTAGCAATATGTTTTGGAACAGTTACTAAATTTTTTTCATTAATTAATGCATCATATACTTTTTCAAGAGTAATCATTTTCATGTATTGGCATTCTGCTTTTTCAGATGCAGGAATGAATGTTTTTTCAGGATTTTGTTGTTTCATTTTATATAAAATTCCAGTCTCAGTAGCAACTACAAAATTCTTAGATTTTGATTCGGTCACATGCTTTAGCATTCCTTCAGTGGATAAAATAGATACTTTTTTGTCATCAAAACTTCCATCGGCAACATCATACATGAATGGAGTAGTACAACCACATTCAGGGTGGATAACTAATTCTGCATCTTTCATAGAATCTAGTTTTTTAGTAACATCTTCAGGAGTGATTCCTGCATGGACATGACATTCACCTGCCCATATGTGAATATTTTTTCGTCCAGTCATTTTTGCAACATAAGAACCTAAAAACATATCAGGTAAAAATAAAATTTCTTTTTCTTCAGGAATTGCCTTTACAACATTTACAGCATTAGAGGATGTACAACAGTAATCAAGTTCGGACTTAATTTCAGCAGTAGTATTCACATAACCTACAGCAATTGCGCCAGGATGTTGTTTTTTCCAATTTTTTAATTCATCAAGTGTGATTGAATCAGACAATGAACATCCAGCTTCTAAATCAGGAAGTATCACTTTTTTTTGAGGGCTAATAATTGCTGCAGTTTCAGCCATAAAGTTAACACCACAAAATAGAATAGTTTTTTGTGAAACAGTAGCTGCTTGCCTTGACAGTCCTAAAGAATCTCCAGTGAAATCAGCAACATCTTGAACCTCAGGAATCTGGTAATTATGTGCTAAAATTACCACATCTTTTTCCTTTTTGAGACGCATTATCTTTTCTTTTAGTTTTGAAGAAGGTTGAACGAGCATAAATCGTAAAAATTTGAAAGTATGAGGATTTAAAGAATAGGGATTTGTCTAGAATTCTCTTAAAATCTATCAAATGTGGCAAGAATTTCCCCTTTTTTATTAACAGATATTCTAATTTTTGTTCCAAGATAAAGAGACGTTTTTGTCATATGAGAATAAAACAAAATACAGACAGTAATGATAGTCTAATCTTTTTTGTCACTGCCTGAATAGTTGTCTGAGATGTAATTACAAAATATTCCATCCATCAATTTAAAGAATGGACACTTTCCATCATACACATTAAAGTTACGTCATCATATCTAAAAAAGAATGTGTTCTAGTTTAGACTCAAATATTTTTCATAGTTAATCATAAAAAATAATTCCAACGGTAACTGTAGGCATCAATTAGATGTTGAACTTTCTAGTAGTTTTAATTTTATTTAAAAATCAAATAAAAAATAAACAAACATTCAATATTTTTTAAATTATCTTTTTATTTCATAACAGCATAATAACAATAGATAGCAATCAAGTAATTCCAAACATTACATAATTGAAGATGTAAATGTAATGATTTGTTGTCAAGGGATGACAAAGTGGTTTTGATTACTATCAAATTTTTTTAATTATGAAAAAGTGTTGTTAATAGATTTAAAAATTTAGTTTTATTCTAATTGAGTCATTCATCTTACAATCAATATCAGATTATGTTCCAATCTGGATATCGTTAGAGCAATATTTTTTCAAAGTTTCAATTGCAGATAATATTGCCAATCTACTTGTTTTGGGATTATTCACATCAGGAAAATTCTCAATGATAAATGTCATTTTACCAAATGTTCCTGCAGCTTCTATTTGATGAGTATTTTTGTTAGTATCAGGATCTGCAATTATTTTAACACGAGTTTTTTCACTACCAATTCCAGTGAGAGATAAAAGTGCGGCAACGTTAATGTTTGCAGGGAATAATGATACTGCCTCTTTTGCAGTTCCTTCAAAAATACTTGTGGCAGATTCAATATCATCTAAATTAATTTTTGAGTTTTCAAAGAATTTGGCACTCTTAAGAGAACGAGGATGTTTTGTTGTAGTAATAGAAACAGTATCCAATTCATCCTTAATTGATTTTATTCCATCTAATCCTGCAATTGCACCAGATGGAAGATAAATTGTTTTTTTGAAATCCTTGCAAGCGTCAGATAAAATATCATAAATGGATTCATCAAGTAGTGCACCAACACTCATGATCATCAGATCTTTCTTGTTTTGTAAAATACTCAATGCTGAATCTTTGACTGCATCTTGAGATGCAGCTTCAACTACAATATCAACAGAATTTGAAGATAAGAGATGAGCATTTTCAACGATTTCTGGTTTGTTTTGTAATTTTTCTACTAGAGAAGATGATTTTTCTTTTGAATCATCATAGATGTGTGTAAGAATTGCAGGAATTTTTCCTGTGTCAATTGCCAATGCAATTTGAGTTCCAATTGCACCACATCCAAGTAAGCCTATTTGTTTCAAGTAATAATCATAACAAAACTTGGTTAATTAATTCTAGTCTCAAATTAAGTAATTTTTGAATATTAAATGAAAATTACCGCAGATGATTAATTTGAAAATCATGAAATAGAATAATTTTAGAAAATAATGATAGAATGGATCAGTTTAGTCAATGTTCAGTATAACCTAAAGATTTTATTCAAATCTACAAAGTATTGTTGTGCTCAATACAGTCTACAAAGATGCTATAATTAATCGAGACAAAATGTTATCAATTCTCAAAGGTCCAAAATTTGAGCAGATTCTACAAAAAGCACGTAACAATTGGGTAGAGTTCACGCCTACAAAAGAAGAAGTGGTTACTGCAGGGATTGATTCAAGTTTTAACAATACAAAATTTCAAGGAATTGAATTATGGGCTACAACTGCAGTCTCAATCAAATCCAACGGGGAAATTTTAGTTGATCTTCATAAATCAGGATTAGGTTCTGCAGATGACATATCAAGTGTTGCCAGTAAAATGGAGATTGAAGCTTGTGAAAAAACAATAGATGAAGTAGACATGGTTTTGATGGATGGTTCACTACATTCTCAATTAATGACTAGACAAGCAAATCTAGGATCAACAATTGTTAGAATAATGAAAAAGAAAGATAACGTGGTTTTCATTGCCAAGACATCAAATACAAAAAAACAATTTGAAAAATTAGGATCCCTTGCAGGAGATATTTTCTATTATAATCATGTAACAAACAATCCAGGATTTAGTAAAATTTTTGTAGAAAAAAAATATGGTTCAGATAAAATCATCTCATCTACATTTGTGAGATTAAGTGACTCCACACCAATTATTAAATTAGAATTTTTAGGAGAACATCATGATGAATCTGAAATTAAATCAATCATGAATAAATTATACAAAACCAGTGTTGGAGGATATCCATATGCATTAAAGTTGGCACATAATAACTGTAAAATATCTGATAAAGAACTTGCAAAGATGGTAAGCTTGTTAGGGTTGAGTAATGAAATAGGTTCACGAGAGGTTCTAGGATGAGTTTAGGGTTTGTTATTGGAGAGTCAAAACCAACATTTGTTACCGCAATTACTTCAAGAGCATTATCAGTAGGAGAGTATATCAAAATCAGTTCAGATGAAGGGGAAATTCTGGGATTGGTAGAAAGATCTGCAGTGTCAAGTGCAGCATTTACAGATGTAAAGAATTTTGATGAAGCATCTGAAAGTACAGAAATTGCAGAATTAAATAAAAGAGACAAAACTTTTACGGCACATGTTGGAATTTTGGGATTCTTAGAAAATCTAAGAAAAGGGCAATCAATAATACCCGCAATACCACCAATTCCAGGCACAGAAATCACTTTACCTAGTAAGCAAGACTTGGAGGAAATTTTCAGTCCTAAAAAAGAAGGATGGGTTAGCATCGGAAATCTATTACGAAATAAATCAATTGATGCCAAAGTGAATTTAGATAAAATAGTTTCTAGACATTTAGGAATTTTAGCAATGACAGGAATGGGGAAAAGTAATCTAGTGTCGTTAGTTACAAAACAAATTTCAAAATTAAAAGGTACTGTAATAATTTTTGATTATCATAATGATTACACCAGTCTAAACATTCCACGAATTAATGTAATTGACGCAAAAATAAATCCAAGATTGTTAGATTCTGAACAACTCTCAGATGTATTAGAGATTAGAGAAAGCGCAACTGTTCAACAAAGAGTATTAAGAATGGCATTTACAGAAAATGTAAAAAAATCAAGTGAATTTTGGAAGAGGTTAGAGAATGAAGTGGATTCTATTATTAATTCAGATGACAATAAACTCAAGGAGATTAGATCTTCAGCATACAGAGTTCAAGACATAGTAGAAGATGCTCAAAGAAGATTTGAAGATATTCTAGATCCGGATATGGGAGACCCAATTAGCTTTATCAAAGAAGGATGTGCAAATGTACTAAACATTTCAGAGTTATCTGAAAAACAAGCAAACGTAGCTTTGGCATTTTACTTACAACAGCTACTCAAAGATAGAAAAGATGCAAGCATTGCACAACATGGAAAAACAAAGAGAAAGAGAAATTTCAAATTTAATTCACCAGTATTTGTCATTATTGAAGAAGCTCATGTCTTTATTCCAAAAGATCACGACACTAGTGCAAAATATTGGGCTGCAAAAATTGCCAGAGAAGGAAGAAAGTTTGGTTTGGGTCTAGGAATTGTATCACAAAGACCACGCAGTGTAGACCTGAATGTATTAAGTCAAATGGGCTCATTTGCAATTATGAAAATTATTCAAGAAGATGATCAAAGACAAATTGCCTCAGCTACAGAATCAACTAGTCGTGAATTAATCTCTCAATTGACATCTCTAAACGTCGGGGATGCCGTACTTGTGGGACAATGGAGCAATCTACCATCACTAGTTCACGTTGAAGAAGTCAAAGAAAAGATAATGGGAGCAGATCAAAGTGCAATTAATGCTTGGGCCAAGGCAGATAAAATGAAAGGAATTGCAATAGAATCAACACAAGGATTGGTACAGAAAGATTTGTTATTAGACTAATGTTATTTTCACATATTTCAGACATGCATTTGGGATTAGTACAGTATGGTTCAGAGGAACGTGAACAAGATGTCTATGATGTTTTCAATCAAGCAATAGACACATCAATTACAGATAAAGTAGATTTTGTTATTTTTGCAGGAGATATTTTTCATGTACCAAACCCTAAAGGTACTGCAATAATTCAAATGGCAAATGGGTTAAAAAGATTAAAACAAAATAATATTGATTCATTTTTTATTTTAGGAGAGCACGACATTAGTAGGATTAGAACAACACCAATCCCATATGTATATCATAATTTAGAATTTTCAAAATATATCGGCCAAGGAAAGCCAATTGAATACAAGGGAATACTTCTTACAGGATTTGACAAAATAAGAAAAGCAGAAATTCCACAATATGAAAAAAAATTTGCAGAAATAGATATAGTTGCAGAAAAATTTTCAGGACATAAAATTTTAGTACTACATCAAGGAATAACTGAATTCAATAAATTTGCAGGAGAGATTCAATCAACAGATCTTCCAAAAAATTTCACATACTATGCAATGGGACATCTTCATGATACAGATGTTAAACAATTCAATCATCTGAATGGACCAATTGTATATCCAGGTTCAATCGAATTAACAACTAGCGAAGGGATTAAAGAAACAAAGAAAGGGTTCTTTGAAGTAGATATTTCAGGTAAAGAGGCAAAACCAAAATGGATAGAGCTTGATACAAGACCTCAATTTTCATTTAAGACAAAATATGAAGAATTATCAAAAACAGTAGATGAGATTTCTGAAAAAATTACAGGATTAGCAAAAAAACCAATGATAGAGATAAACATCCAAGGTGAAAATATAGAAACAGACCAAATTCAGGCACAGATTGCTAGGCTTAATTCACTGGTGTTAAGATGTTTTTGGAGGATCAGTACAAAAAAAGTCTCAGATTCATCAGTATTCTTAGATAGACCAAACATCATCGATGATGAGATGTTTAGGTTGTCAATAGAGGCATTAGGATCAGAGCAAGCTGCGAGCTTTGCAATCAAAGAATTACTCCCAGTATTAGCATCAGGAGAAATCAAAGAAGCCTCTGAAATAATAATTGAAAATTTTGAGAAATTTAAAAAGGAGAAAAATAATGATCACATCAATTGAATTAGGAGATTTTTTAGCACATTCAGATACAAAACTAGATTTTGATAATGGAGTTACAGTTTTTGTAGGACATAATGGTGCTGGAAAATCAAGTATTATTGATGCAATCACATTTGCATTGTTTGGACATCATACAAGAAAATCAAACAAAGGACTTATCAAACGTGGATCAAATCAAGGATACGCAAAAGTAAATTTTTCAGTAAATGAAAAAAAATATGAGGCAGTAAGAAAAATAGATAGTAAAGGAACTCTTTCAGCAAAATTCTCAGAAATAACAGGCAACGGAATAGTGGAAATAGCTGCAGGTGAAAGAAAACAATTTGGAGAATCAATGACCCAAGAAGTTGAGAAAAAAATAGGTCTTGATTTTGAAAAATTAAAAGTTGCATCAATTGTACAACAAGGGGAATTAAATGCAATCATTAATGCAAAACCAAAAGAATTCAAAGAATTGCTTAATGCAATAATAGGAATAGACATGCTGGATGTTGCTTCAGAATCAATGAAAATTGTGAATAAGGAATTTCGTGAAAACATAAGAGGGAAAATTGGATATGATGATACACATATTGAAATTCTAACAAGGGATTTAGAAAAATATCAAAAAGAGATTAACGAATTCACACCTCAAAAAAACCAGTTACAAACAAAACAAAAAAAGTTACAAAATGAGGTTGTAGAGTTAAGGAAAAAAGTCGAAACAGAGGCTCCAAAAATTGATAAAATTAATCAATTAGAATCAAGAAAAAAAGAACTCATAGAATATGCAAAAGAAGCAATTCGTGAAATTCAGCGTGAAATCAGTGAAAATGAGCGAAAAATACGTGATTGTGAAGGATGTTTTGAGCCTGCAAGTCTAAAAGAAGATTTTGAATCTAAAATTCAAAAAGTAGAGCAAGCAGTAGATGAAACATTAAACACAATACAGGAGATGAAGAGTCAGACAGCATCTCTAAATGAGAAACAACTGCTTGCATCAAAACTCCATCTAAAAGATAACAAATGTCCAGTTTGTGATTCAAGGGTAGAAAAACTAAATCCATTATTCCAAGAAGAGCACCTAAAGCAAGAGTTAGAATCATTACATAAACAAATTGCATCAAAAGAAAAAGAACACCAGATGTATAATCAAAAAAGAAAAGAGTTTTCTGAAAAGTTACAATCTTCAAGAGATGCAGAAGCCACACTTAGGGCACATTCGATTAATTCAAAAGAAGAATTAGTTAAAATTCAAGAAGATGTTGAAACAAAAAAACAGAGTATTCAAAAAATTCCAGGAATTAGCAATACAAATCTTGTTGAAATATCACAGATAGATTCTCATGCAAAAACGATTTTTGAAAATATTTCAAAACTAGAATCTGAAACTAAAGGGTTTGATGAACAAGAATTTTTAAATCTAAAAAAATCAGTTAACGAAAAGCAGATGGAACTTTCAAGTATTGATCAGCAGATAGGAGCTATTTTAGAAAAAATATCCAAAGGCAGTGAACAAATCAAAATAATTGAAAATGCAATTTCAGAATTACGAGTTGTTAAAGAATATGTTACAAATCTTGATGAGATTCAAAATAATATTTTTAGTAGAGATGGTCCTGTTGCCACAAGTTTAAGATCATGGGCACTCAATGCAATCTCGGCTAAAGCATCAGAATATCTTTCACTACTGAATACAAAAATTCTGAGAATCCAACTAACAGAAAAAGCCAGAGACATTTCTATAATTTGTAATTCTAAAACAGAAGTTTTAGAATTAGAGTCTCTTAGTGGAGGTGAAAAAGTTAGCGTGGCCTTAGCATTAAGATTAGGAATGGCAAGTCTTTTAGGAGCATCAAATCTTAACTTGATGATACTGGATGAGCCAACAACACATCTAGATGCAGAAAGAAAAAAATCACTTGTAGGAGTGTTATCCCAATTATCAAATATTTCAAATTCAGATACACCCATGCAATTTCTAATAATTACACATGATGCTGAAATCTTTGATGACTCCACAGTAGAACAAATTTACAAATTTGAATCATCAGAGCAAGGAAGTAAAGTACTTGCTATTTAGTTAACATCGATGATTCCAACCATCCAAGGATGAACCATACAGAAATAATCATAAGTTCCTGCATCCTCAAAAGTAAATTCATAGTCAGAACCTGACATAAAAAGTCCAGAATCAAATAGTCCATCATGACCATCTGAAGGAGTTCCACTAGTTACAGTATGAGCTGCAGAATCATCATTGTTCCAAGTAACAGTCGCACCTTTTGCTACAGCACCATCATAAGGCAAGAAACATTCGTTTGTTTCATCACATCCAGGAACCCCAGAACCTGTTGGGAGTGAAACGATTAGAGACATAGGCAATACAGGAGCAGTTGATTTTACAGATTCTCCAACTACTCGAGGTTCTGGAACATAATCAGGAGAAACTGCAATAAATCCAATAGATATTGCAACTAAAACACCAACAATTGCTATAATTCCATATGAAAAATTCAAACTCATCCACCTGTTAATTTTGCAAATTGTTTGTTCTTACTTAACTTTTCCATAAACTCAATATTAGATAATGCAACAATTGCAGATTCCACAACAGGCTTATCTGGATCATTTAATGCACTTTCTAGAGTATCTTTTGCCTCTTTACTACCAACTACACCCAAAGCAATTGCAGCTTCATGTCTTACAAACATACTTGGATCATGAAGAGTTGCATCATTTAGAGGTGGAATTGCACTAGAATAATTCATCTGACCTAACGCAAAAGCTGCTTCATGTCGAACTAGTTCATTTTCATCATTTTTTAAAACTTTAGCAATATACTGTACTTTATCTTCACCACCAAAATCTACCAAAATACAAGCAACTCTTGTTCTTACAACATAATCAGGATGTTCTAAAAGAGATACAAAATAATCAGTGTCCTTTTGTTCATATTTTAATTCCATTTCAGCAAATAGTGCCAATCTTTCTTCAGTTACAGCCTGCAATTTGCTTTGAAACTTGTTGAGTCCTATATTAGGTTAAAGGATTTCATCAAAAATCAGTTAAGATATGTATTTAATGGAAAAAATCAGATAAAAAATTATGAGTGCAGTAATTGGTGAGAAAGTACCAAATTTTGGAGTATCAGAGTGGGTTCAAGGGGCTCCTACCAATTTTGACCAAGAAAAAGATCACATCGTTTTACTTGAAGTATTCCAAGTTAATTGTCCAGGTTGTTTTATGCATGCAATTCCTGAAGCAATTAACATTTACAACAAATACAAAGATGAGGGGGTAAGAGTAATAGGACTTGCAACAGCTTTTGAAGATTTTGATAAAAATACATTAGATAATTTGAAAATGCTTGCAGAAACAGGAGAAGTGATTGGTGAAACCAGAGGGGCATTTTCAATGAATGGACAATTACAAGAAGGAAACAAGTTACCATACAAGATTCCGTTTCCTTTAGGAATGGACAACATAACAAAAAACTCAGGAGAGATAAGTCAAGATAAGATCATGCAATTTATCTATCCACAGATTCCAGAATTTGATTCACAACCAGAAGATTATAGAAATCAGATTATTCAAAGAGTGAAAAGCTACATGAATTCAAAAGAATATTCTGCTGAAACTTTTGAAAAATTTTCTTTACAAGGAACACCATCAATGATTCTAGTGGATAGAAAAGGAATTCTCAGAGATGTGTCATTTGGACAATCAAACCATATTGATTCAATGATTCAAAAATTACTTAATGAAGATTAAATCAATTTATCAAAACCAATACTAAAGACAAAACAATTACAACACCAAACCCACCAATTAAAGCAATTTTTGAGTTATCCATGTTTGTCTAATTTCTAAAAAAGCCTTCTTAATGAAACAATTCCAAGAATCGGTAAACCAAGATACATCATTGCATTAAGAGAAATTATTCCAATCCCATAACCCAAAACTGTTTGTTCAGAATCAATATCAACATAATTTAGAACGGAAAGTGAAAGAAGCATAGGAGTGATTGTAATTTTTATTGCTTCTTTGAATAATACGTTCTCACGCTCATAATCAGCAATGAATGGACTAAATGAATAATAGAATTGATTAAATGATTTTACAAAAGCAGTTCCATACTCGGTTTGTAATAATGAATTATCTCGAAGTTCACGTAATTGCTGTACCTGCTCAGACATTTCACTATCAAAAGTAGCAGTAGCAATTAGACAACCACCTCCTTGAGAATCAAAAGTCTCAGCAATTTCAGTTCCAATTATATCGATTTTGTTATTTCCAATTCCAGTGAAATTCAAAGTGATAAATGAAATCTTTTCACTGGACTTTACATTTTGAATTGATTTAACATCATTTACATAAAATGTTAAATTATCACCAAGTAATTCATTGGGCAATACCATTTCACCCAAATTATTTTCCAGACTACTATTAACAAAAAACGTTAATCGTTTTTCATCTTTGTTAAACTCATGTTCTTCTATATCATAGTTAGATGTTGTAATTACTTCAAAGATGTGACCATCAACATTCACATCAAAACGTTTGATAAGTCCTGTTCCATCTTCAGAGATTAAGCCAAAAGCAGGATTTACAATTAAGAGTAAAAGTAACGGAACAAGTAAAAGAAATTTCAACTTATGCAGTTTGAGATATGCGTCTATTTAATTCTGGATCCTGAGCAATTCGTGGATGTTCAGGATCTGCCAAAATAACTTCAAACCAATAATGTTTTCCATCTTTATAGATAAAGTAAGAACCTAAAAATTTCATGTTTGGATATCTTTCAAGAACTCTTCTGTTTGCAACAGTTTTCATAGAATCATCTGCCTTAATTCGAGTAACGCCCAGGTGTTTTGGTCTTCTACCACCAGTAGGTCTTTGTTTTCTCATACCACCAGTTCCCACTCGCATTCTAACAACAATAATACCTTGTTTAGCTTTGTAACCTAATCTTCTAGCCCTTTGTAATCTACTTGGTTTGTCAATTCGAGTAATTGCATTTTGTTTACGCCATCCAACTACACGTTCACGTATATCAGAGGAATTTTCGTTCCAAAGTCTGATCCACACTTTGTCTTGATGACTAGGCATATCGGGCATAACAAAATGCCCTTTAATAACTGTAAATCAAAAAATACGCCTAATTATCAATTAATAATAAGAATTTCTTTGAGGTGGGTTTTCACACCACACACTCAAAGCGGATTAAATCCGCAGAAAACGCTATGAACAAATTACAACCAAGTGAGTAAAAAGGATTTCTCAGTAATAATATGAGATTTTTATTGAGTATTTTTGTCAAAAAATTACATGAAATTAAGAACCGTCATTTTAGCTATTATTGTGATTTCAAGTTTTACATTTTTTCCACCTGCAAGTGCAGAATCATCAGTAACTATCATTATGGAAAAAACAAGTTACAGTTATTGTGAGAGATTATTCTACATTATTGAAGTTTCAGAGATTACAGGAGAATCTGCAACAATTCACATCAGAGACGAATCAGGTAAAGGAAGCAGTGCAATTCCAATTGAAATAACTAACTTACAGACTCCAGTTCCATCACTCATTGCATTTGAAAAAGAAATGTTTCCATTAGGTAAATATTTCATAGATGTTGAATATGCAGATTCAAAAGATACAGCAGAATTTGAATTAGTTGATTCAGATAATATTTGCATTCCAACAACAATATCACAATTTTTGATTGAATGGCTTTATGAAAATATATCAGATGGGTATCTAATGGATGCATTTCAAAAATATATAGATCCAAAATTGATCAGCATACCTTTTGAAATTAACGAAGAAAATATTCATGAGATTGACATTCCAGATTGGGTAAAAAATGTGGCATACTGGTGGATTCAAGGGGGAATTTCGGACAAAGACTTTGCTCAAGTAATGAATTATTTAATTGATGAAAAAATAATATACCCTGACATAAAAAAGATGAGCGGTATATGAACAAACATACAATCATTACATCAATTGCAATCATCGTAATTGTAATTCCTTTTGCATATTCTGCATCAAGTATTGTAGGAGTTCAACAATTAGAATACAGATGGGATAATCCAGGTGAGTTTTCATTTTTTGGAATGTTAAATGGTGGCGAAGTTGAATTTTGTAATGCAAATCCATTTTGGGTAGGTTTTGAAAGATTTGAAATATCAGCATTTTACCAATCAGATCATTTGGGGTCATTTTCAATTCAACCATTAACAATCAATCCCTATTCTTCAGTAATAGAAGAGGGGATTTTTGCATCAGAAGAAAGACAGGCAGCTCAACACATTTTCATGACATTTGATTTTGAATTTAATGGTGGCAACATTAGATTAGATCCTAATGAATTCATCGTTACAATAAGTGCAGATACACCCATTCTTGGAATTGTCCCATATTCAACAACTACTCAAATGTCAGGATTTGAATTTGACAAAATAATGAATGCCGAAAACTTGTCTTGTAATTAATGACTTCTCTTACTTGCCTTTGCCAAAATTCCTAAAAGTATTCCAATAATTCCAGAAATTACAAATGCACATACTATTCCTTTGATCAATTCCTTACCTGTTACTTTAGAGAAAGATGATGATTCAGAGATAGATTCAACAACACATTCCCCATTGAGAAGAACAGTTCCAGGGCCACATCCATTATCCAACTCACAAACATTATTTTTAAGAACAGTTCCAGGACCGCATTCAGTTTGAATGTCATCTGCAGAAGGAATTTCAGCATAAATCAAAGTAGTTGAAATAATTGTAAAGAAAATTAATCCTAAAGAGAGTTTCAACAAAGTATTAACATTTGGCAAATTACTCAATCGTTCAATTTGTGGAACATCAGATTGATTTGACATATCAAATTTTCTCCAAAAAAGTGTTAAAAATAAAGAGACGACAATAAATCACGAATTTGTCAATTTTTTTACTTAAATTAAAAATTCTGGAAAAATAATACTAAATTTAGATGACACCGCGAAGTATCTGGACAATCTTTTCAGCTATTACATTTGCAGCCAAAGATTGAGCTTCTTTTGTTTGAGCGCCAATATGAGGGGTCAAAATCACATTATCTAGTTCTGCCAGTTTGGTTCCAATTGCAGGCTCTTTTTCAAATACATCCAAAGCTGCACCACCCAATGTTCCGCCTTTAATTGCGTCATACAATGCATCTTCATCAACAACACCACCTCTGGAAGTATTGATAATTTTTGCAGTTTTTTTCATCGTGGACATCTTTTGTGCATCTAATAGATGGTATGTGGAATCCAATAATGGAACGTGAATTGAGATATAATCAGAACTTTGTAAAAGAGTATTCAAATCTGCTTTCATCAATCCTACTTCTTTAGAAAATTCTTCGTCAATAGGAACCACATCATATCCAATAATATTCATGTTAAGTGCATGAGCAAGTCTTCCTAATCTTTTTCCGATATTTCCTAATCCAATAATTCCAAGATACTTTCCTCGTAGTTCAGTTCCCTTTAGTTCTTTTTTGAGCCATTGTTCATTTCTTATTGCTCTATCACCTCTTGCAGTTTGTCTTGCTAAGGATAACATCAAACCTAAAACTAATTCAGCAACAGCATTCATTGCACCTTCTACAGCATTAATGACACGGATATTTTTGGCCTTTGCTGCTTCTTGATCAACATTATCTAGTCCAACTCCAACACGTGCAATAATTTTACAATTGTCTGCCTTTTCAATTATTTCTTTAGTAATGGTAGTTCTACTTCTAACAATTACTATATTGAAAGTGGAAATTTTTTCTAAAATTTCTTCAGGAGAAATTGTTGGTTCATAAGAAACTTTCAAACCATTATCTTCTAAAATTTTATTTAAAATTGGATCTACTTCATCACAAATTAAAACAGAATCTTCAAAACTCATGTATTGATAAAAAAATGCGCAGAATATAATTCATTAAAATAACAAAAAAATGAAAAATAGTGAATTTTTTATTCAGCTAAGACCATTTCAGCCACTACAGGAATTACTTCCCAAAGTGGAATTAGGCCGTCAGCTTTCAATTCAGAAACGACATCATCAGAGTATAGACCATGTATGTTTACTGCTGGATGTGCAATACTGTTTGCTCCCATTGGTGGGACAGCATCACTTGGGTTACCTAATGCGTATGCATAAGATGGGACTGGTGCTGGTAGGACTCCTTTCTCAACTAAAACTGGGTTCAAGTTGAATGGATCACCTGCAACAAACAGACCAATACCGCCAGTGTAAATTGCTGCATAGTCGTGGTTTACAAGAGCATATGCTCCTGGTTCGTCAAATACCAAATCTACAATCATGTTTTGTGATCCACCGAGTAACCATGTTTCTGTGGCACCAGATTGTGTTCTGTTACCTTGTGTAACTCTATCCAAGATTTCTCCAACGATGTGGAAGTATAATGGCTCGTTACCATGGTTTTCGATAAATAGTCTTACGTGTTGATCATTTTCAACATACATAAGTTGTGATTGCATATTTTCTAGTTCAAGTCCATTCCATGGTTGTGCAACAAAGATGTTTTTGTTTGTATCACCTTTGATAAGCAAATTGTGTGCCATGTTTGGTACATAACCAAATTGAATACCGTTAACAACGGTTGCAGTGGTATCATGATCGAACATTGCTGCTGCATCATAATTGCCATCGTCGGTAAGATACATCTGGTTGAACTGTAGTTGGAACTCTAATGCGTCTGCATCGTAGAATACTCTATCGAGTTCACCGCTACCGCTGGTTTTCTCTACCATTAATTTCTTGTATCCATTTGCAGGATCAACAATTGCAATTCCGTACATGCCGGAAAATACGTGTTGGTCCATACCAATTAGGTGGACACCAGAGCAATGGTATTTGAATACACCAGCAGACTCTGCGATGTAACAGTATTGACTAGTCTCTCCAGGATTAACTGAATCGAAGGCCAATGCTGTCATTTGTGATGCGTGCATGTCGTTACCGTGACCAGTAACTTCATCAGCTGGAATTGATAATGTCATTTGTACAACGTCACCTTGTGTAACTCTAAGTGTTGGTCCTGGGACTTGTCCACTAAAAGTCATGGCGTTGAACGTTTTTCCTCCCATCATTGGAAGTTCGACACTTTCACCAGTTAGATTGAACTCAACTACGTTGCGTCCAGTATCTGCTAATGCACCACAATCAGTTTCTGCGAATGCTTGAGGCATTACAAGTTGTAAACCGCCCATTTGATGGATTTGTTCAATTACATCGACATCCATTTTGTTGATATCGAGTGATTGTCCAGCAATCTGGGTTTGTGTGTATGTGCTTCCGAATAAGGTTGCTCCCATTACAGCTACTGCTGCAATTGTAAAGAGCATACTAACACGCTTATTCATAGTTAGTGCCTATCTATTTTGTATATATTCTTTTTTGCAAATTCACTTTATTACGATCTTTTCAAAAAAAACGAATAATAGGTAATAGTCATTTTAAAAAATATGAAATTTAGGATTGATGAAGATTCTTTAGGCAAAGTCAAAATTCCATCTGATGCATATTATGGGGCATTTACAGGAAGAGCCATCAAACAATACCACGTTACAGGAACCAAAAGTCATGAGAATTTGATAAAGTCGTTTGTCATGATTAAACGATCAGCTGCAATTGCAAATATGAAAACTAAAGCCATCGATACAAAACGAGGTAAAGCAATTGTTGTGGCATGTGATAAAATTTTGGCTGGGAAGTATGTAGATCAATTTGTTGTAGATATGATAAATTCAGGAGCAGGAACAGCTTTCAACATGAATTCTAATGAAGTAATTTCAAATGTAGCACTAGAAGTTCTTCATAAAAAGAAAGGACAACATCAATTCTTACATCCAAATGATCATGTCAATATGTCACAATCAAGTAACGATACATATCCAACTGCCATGCATGTTGCAATTTTGATGAATCTAAAAGAAACAATTCCAGCAATTGATATTTTGATTAAATCATTATCTAAAAAAGCAAAACAATTTTCATCATTTAAAAAAATTGGCAGGACACATCTGATGGATGCTTTACCAGTTACATTAGGAGGTGAATTTGCAGCTTATGTCACATCAATTAGTAAAGCAAGAAATGAAGTCATCTCATCTCAAAAAGAATTGCAAAATGTTGCATTGGGAGGAACAGCTGTAGGAACTGGTGCAAACACACCAAAAGGATATAGAAAAATTGTAATTTTAGAACTTGGAAAAATTTCTAAACTTTCACTAAAACCAGAAAAAGATATGCAACATAGTTTACAAAGTAAATTTGCAGTTGTAAATGCATCAAGTGCATTACGAAATTTGGCATTAGAAATTGGTAAACTTGCAAATGATATCAGATTGATGGCATCAGGTCCAATAGCAGGCTTGGCGGAATTAGGAATTCCAGCAGTACATGCAGGATCATCAATTATGCCCGGAAAAGTGAATCCATCATTAGCAGAATGCATGAATATGATTTGTTTTAACATAATTGGAAATGATACATCAGTTTCTTATGCAGCTCAAAGCGGACAGTTTGAGCTAAATGTAATGTTACCAGGAATGCTAAAGTGTATGTTAGAATCAACAGATATGCTCAAAAACTTCTTACCAATATTTTCTGCAAATCTAATTGATGGTCTAACAGCAAACAAAGACAAGTTACGAGCAGATATTGAAAATAGTCCAGTTATCGTAACACTGCTAACTCCAAAAATAGGATATCTAAAATCAGCACAACTTTTCAAAGAGTCATTAAAAACTGGAAAGACAATCAGAGAGCTTGTTGTATCCAAGAAATTAATGAGTAACAAAGAAATTGATTCATTATTTGGATAAATAATGGCAAAGATTTTTGTAGAATCTTACGGATGTTCTGCAAGTTTTTCAGATGGGGAAATGATTTCAGGATTAATTATCAATGGAGGTCATACTTTGGTTGAAGACTCATCAGAGTCAGATTTGAACATTGTAGTTACGTGTTCAGTAAAAGACGCTACTGCAAATAAAATGATTCACAGAATCAAATCATTAAAGTCAAAGCCATTAGTGGTTGCAGGATGTCTTCCAAAAGCAGAACAGGTTACTGTAGAAAAATTTTCAGAAAATGCTAGCCTGCTAGGACCTAATTCACTTGGAAAAACACTTCAGATTATTGATTCTACATTAAAAGGTCAAAAACAAATTGCGTTAGATGATACAGATTTATCAAAAGTTGGACTTCCAAAAGTAAGACTCAATCCAGTAGTAGGAATAGTAGAAATTGCAAGTGGATGTATGAGTGAATGTACATTTTGTCAGACCAAATTATCAAAAGGAGATCTTACAAGTTACAGATTAGGAGACATTGTAAGGCAAGTTCAAACTGAAATTAAAGACGGCTGTAAAGAAGTATGGTTAACATCCACAGATAATGGATGTTATGGATTTGATATTGGAACTGACTTACCATCATTAGTAAATGCAGTTGCAGAAATTCCAGACGATTTCATGGTAAGAGTGGGAATGATGAATCCGATGTACATGCCAAGAATCAAAGAGGATTTGATTAAATCTTTTAACAATGACAAAGTCTTCAAATTTCTTCACATTCCAGTACAATGTGGAAGTAACAAAGTATTACACGATATGAAAAGAGGTCACACCGCAGAAACTTTTAGAGATATTGTCAATAAAGTAAATGATGAATTTGAGAAATTTACAATCTCAACGGATATCATAGTAGGATTTCCTTCAGAGACAGAAGAAGATTTTCAAAAAACAGTAGATTTACTTGATGAGATAAGACCAGATGTAGTAAATTTATCAAAATACAGTGCAAGACCAGGAACTGATGCAGCAGAGATGAAACAAATTGATGTTGTCGAGATGAAGCGTAGAAGTAAAATAATTTTTGAACAGATCAGTAAAATATCAATTGAGAACAACAAAAAATGGATCGGATGGAAAGGTGAAGTTCTGTTTGATGAAAAAACAGAGGAGGGCATAAAAGGCAGAAATTTTGCATACAAGCCTATTTTTGTAAAGGATGATGTGAATATTGGCCAATACCATACAGTTGAGATTACAGATGTCTCAGTAAACACCCTACTTGGAAAGATCGCAAGCTAAATTTTTTAGATCTAAAATTTGATTAAAAAAACGTAAGAAGGTTTTTTATCCAAATCAGGAAATAATAATAGAAATGAGCTTTCAGATTAAAGAACCAATTTTAGTAATAGGTTTAGGAGGGGCAGGCTCAAAATTAGCAATAAAAGCCAAAGAGGCTCTTAATTCAGATTGTTTACTAATTAGTAATGATACAAAAGATTCTTCATCAGATAATTCATTTATTCATATTTCAACAGATTCAGTTGTAAATCCATCTGTTCAATTAATCAGAGGCTCAGCATTCAAGATATCTGATGAGATAAAATCAAAGATTGCAAACTATTCTACAGTTGTAATGATGAGTAATCTTGCAGGAAAAGCAGGCTCTGCAATTGCGCCAGTAGTATCTAAGATGTGTAAGGAATCAGATAAAGGATTAATCTCATTTGCAATCATGCCTTTCAAATATGAAAAAGACAGAATTTTTAATTCTGGGGTATCTCTAAAACGAATCAGAGAAGATTCTAAATGTACTATTGTGCTTGACAATGATTCATTATTAGATAGTAATCCTGATTTAAGTTCTAAAACATGTTATGATATTGCAAACTCTGCAATCATGCACATAGTAAAATCACTTGGGAATTCAGAAATATCTTCTGAGACAAATATTCTTTCAACTAGTAAAGATAGTCAAGATATCGAAGACTCACTTAGAGATTCATTAAAAATGCTTTATGAAAATGCCCCACCAAATTCAATTAAACGTTCAATGGTGTATGTGGTAGGAGGAAGTAATATTCCAGTAGGAGTATTAAATTCAATAACAAATATCACAAATGGAATTCTAAAAGAAAGTAATTCTCAAATTGATATGACATCAACTGAAGAATCCAAAGTAGTAATGCTATCATCAATTCAAGGAATGACAAAATTTGATAGCTATGATCCACTTGGAATGATCCCACAAGAAAACACGTTGGATTGGTATACACCAGATTGTAGTATTGACTGTAAACTAGATTTATACCAATTAGAATAAAATTATTTTACAAAATTTTAATTTTTTAATAGAAATTATTACTTAGAGTCTTTCTTTGGAGATTCCTCTTTTGCTGGAGCTTCCTCTTTTGCTGGAGCTTCCTCTTTTGCTGGAGCTTCCTCTACTTTATCTTCAATTTTTTTGGTCTCTTTTTTAGGAACTACTTCAGATTCAACATCTTCGTCATATTGAGACACAAGAACATATCCTTCGTCAGTTTTACTCATTCTGACTCTTACTTTTCTTGGAGGATTCCTAACTCCTTTTGCCCAAATTAGATGAGATAATTCTTCTTCAATTTTAATTTCTTCAACTTTCATATGATGACGAGCAAATTCTTTAATCATGTTAATTGCTCTAACTGCTCTATGTTGAGATTGTGAAAGTTTGACTTTGCCAAGTGGAATTGTATAAACTCGTTCTATTTCTTGAGACATCTATCCTACCTCCACATCAGTTGATCTCCAAGCCCTACGTTTTGGATTTGTTCTTACACCTCTTTTTGTTTTGAGGATAATCCATGCCGGTACAGCAGACGTCTGTTTTGTTTTCTTTAACAAACGAATTTTTCTCGGAGAGGACTTACGAGCAGCCATAAGTTTTCAGGCGCGAAGAGCTCTTTTTAAATGAATCTCAGGATTTAAGAGAAATTTGAATCTGTTTTAAGATTCTTGCAGATGCACCCCAAACAATTTGATTTTGGTACTCAAAAGTGAACATTTCTTGAATAATATTATGAGTGGGATCTGGATCTTTTACTACTGTTTTTAAAAATGAATTCAAAGGAATATGAAAAATTTTTTCAACTTCAGCATTTGCTGAAAGGGGCGGAATTTTTTCAAGAACTGCAACAAATGGAAAGATCAAAAATCCAGAGTTTAAAGTAATTACCGAGTCTAACTGACCAATTACTTGATCTCGAGTTATTGTAATTCCTATTTCTTCACTAGTTTCACGTAATGCGGTTTCTAAAAGATCATCATCACTATCATCAAATTTTCCACCAGGAAATGATATTTCACCTGCATGAAATTTCAAATGTTTTGGCTTTTCAGTCATTACAACAATTGGATCATCACCATAAATAATTACAAGTACTGATGCTAATCGATATTTTTTATCAATAGGCATATCAAGGTTTATTGAATTTGAGAGTATAGATTTCAGATTGGTTAAATTCATTTTTTCTTACTGTTACACAAAGGTTTCAGTATTCAAAGGTTTTAACCAAGGATGTAAAAATTGAGAATATGACAATCAGATATGAAGCAAACCCTCCAAAAATTTTACCTGATAGTGATACCAATAAAGCAATTCTAAAATTTATTGAAAGAATAAAAAAAATTTCAAATAAATGTGATTCAATACACATTACTGAAAATGTGTTAGGGTTTCAAAGAGTATCACCGATTGAAGTTGGGAAAATTATCAAAAAAGAAATTCCAAATTTACCAATTACAGTAAGTCTTAGAGTTAGAGATAAAACTGAAAAAGAGATTTTAGAATTTGTAGAAAAATGTGTTACAATAGGTTTTTCAGGAATTTTAATTCTAATGGGGGACCCTTCCCAAACAGGTAAAGAAGATTCAGGTCAAATACCAAGTGCTGTAATAAATAATTTAAGAAAACAAAAAGTTGATTCAAAAATTGATTTGTATCTTTCAATTTCAAACAAACCAAATTTTACCAAAATTGGGAAAAAAATTCAAGCCAACCCAAAAGGATTCATGACACAAGTAGTTCAAAATATAGAACAAGTTCAAAATCTTTCAGATAACCTGAAAGGATTTAAAATAATTCCAATCATATTATTTCCTTCAGAAAAAAATGAAAAATCTGCAAAATTTCTAAACTTAGATTTAGCATCATATAGTCAGACATTTAATGAATTTGTAAAAAGAGTACATGAAATAACAGAGGATGTGCTAATTACATCTCCTAATGATTTTAAGGGATTGGATAAATTTTTAGAAAAACAAATTATCTAAAGGACAAAATATTTAGCTTCAGGATGATGAACAACAATTGCAGCAGTAGATTGTTCAGGTATTATTTGACCAAATTCAGTCAAAGTCATTCCAGATTTTTCAGGTTGTAATAATTTCCATACTAAATGATGTTGAGCCACATCAGGACAGCTAGGAAATCCCCAACTATATCTCAGTCCACCTTTTTCTAGATTCATTTCAGATTTTATTTTTTGGTTAACCCACCCAGCTAATGCTTCAGCAACTTCAACTGCCAATCCATGTAGGTAATATGCATCGGTGTACTTGTCTTCTTTATTCCATTGTTCAATGATGTCTGCAACTTTGTTTCCCACAGTTACAGATTGTAATGCAACAATGTCATCATCTCCAAAATAATCAGTCAAACACAAATGTTCTGATTTTGTAGAACGGGGAAATTCTAATTCAACGTCATCACCAGTAGGATTCTCTACAAGTAATTTTCTATTCTTGTTATGACATCTGAAGTATCCATAAACAATTTCAGGTTCAAAGAGATTTTCTCTGATAATCCTTATTTTCCATTCAGTGAGTAATTGTTCGTGTTCGTCCTCGGATTCAGATCCTGCTTTTCCTCTTAATCCCCAAGACAATTTGAAAAGAGATTTTTTATCAATCATCGTCCAAACTTCAGCCATATTGATTTGATCTGATTTTAATCGAATGGGTTCTCCAATTAGTTTAGGAGTAGGAGGTAAAACAGGTTTGATGTCACTTTTTGGAAGTGTTTCAGGATCTATTGTTGTGCTAGATTTGTCTTTCCAATTCTCTAATTTTTCTTTCCAATCAGCTAAAAGTTTTGGTTTTCCATCAGAAACTATAACATCCATTGTTTTGAGACCTTCAAACATGGTATTGCAATAAAACATACCAGGCTCATAAATTCCGTCTTCTTTTGCAATTCGGTTAATGTAATTACTGTTAATTGCAGCACCCCCACAAAGAATCGGAATAGTCATGTTGTTTTTTCTTGCATGTTCTACGAAAAATTTCATTTGTTTTGAAGTAGATACTAGTAATGCAGACAATCCAATTGCATCAGGTTTGGTCTCATCAATTTTTTCAAGGAATTTTTGTAATGGAACTTGTTTTCCTAAATCATGTACGGTATATCCATTATTTTGAAAAATTGTCTTTACAAGATTTTTCCCAATATCATGTACATCACCATAAACAGTACCTAAAACTAGAATTCCCTTACTTGTGCCCTCTTCTTTGACCAAATATTTTTCCAGTTCTCCAACTGCGGCCTTCATGCATTCAGCAGATTTGAGAACAAACGGAAGAATTAACTCACCTGCACCAAATTTGTCACCTACTTCCTTCATAGCAGGAAGTAAATCCTCATTGAGAGTTTTGATGGCACTGTCATGAGTTACTTCTTTAGGTAAATCAAGAGAAAGATCTCCTTCGATATTTTGAATCTGTTCATCATTTCCAAGTTTTTCTGCAATTGCAGATACAACATCATTTTGAATTCCATCTTTTAGTCGATTCACAATTCTAAAGTTTGCTCGTTTTCCTCCAGGCCATAAAGGATCAACATCTACTTTTTTTGAAGAGACATTATCTTGAGATCCTACATTTTCAAAGTATGAAATCAAATTAGAAAGAGCATCAGAATTAGTATTGAAGATTAGATCTTCCGCAAGTTTTTTCTCTTTGGTATCAATTTCACCATATGGAATAATCTCTTTTGCATTGACAATTGCGGAATCAAGACCTGATTTGACTGCATGATACAAAAATACAGAATTAAGAATTTTTCTAGCATATGGAGCCAAACCAAAGCTAATGTTGCTTAACCCCAATGTAGTAAATGAGTTAGGGAATTTTTCTTTAACTAATTTTATTCCCTCTAGAGTATTTTTTCCTGCATCAAGGAATTCATCTTCTCCGGTTGCTAAAGTAAATGTAAGAACATCAAAAATGAACTGCTCAATTTTTAATCCATGTTTTTTTCCTGTTTCATAAAGTAATTCTGCAGTATCTACTTTTTGTTGAGATGTTTTTGCCATACCCTCAGGTCCAATACACAAAGCAATTGCAGGCAAACCATACTTTGCCATAATAGGAGCCAATTTTTCAAATCTATCCCCATTACCTTCAAGATTTATTGAATTAATTATCGGTCTTCCAGGAATTTGTGTTACTGATGCTTCAATTACTTCAGGGTCGGTAGAATCAATTACAAGAGGAGCATCAATTTCTAAGCTTAATCGTTTTACCAAATTTAACATAAATTCGCGTTCATCTGCACGTTCAGTTGTTGCAACACAGACATCCAGACAATGAGCGCCATCTTCAACTTGGATTCTTCCTAGATCAACTAAACCATCATAATCATCATCAAGAACTAGTTTCTTTGCTTTACGAGAACCCTGAGTATTAATTCGCTCTCCAATAATCAAAGGGGCAGGAACTTGTTTGAGATCAACTGCCTTTAATGCTGAACTTACTCTAGGGACTGTCAATGCTGTAAAATCACATCTGTTTTTGTAAATACTTAACCATCAATAGAATTGGCTTTTTCGTTAATTACTTTTCTCAAGACTTTGATGTGTTCAGGATTTGTGCCACAACAACCACCAATTATTCGAACTTTTTTGTATTCATTAAGAAAATCACCTAATGCATCTCCCATTTTTTCAGGAGTCATTTTGTAAACTGCTTGACCACCAACATTTTCAGGCATGCCGGCATTTGGGACTACTAACACATTATGCTCGTTTTGTTCATCTAACCACCTAACACTAGGAGTCATTTCAATTGGACCTGTTGAGCAATTCAATCCAAATACATCAATTCCCATGTCAGATACAGTAGTGTATGCTGCTTGGATATTTGTACCAAGCAACATTTTTCCATATTGATCCAAAGTAGTATTTACAATAATTGGGACTTTTTTACCAGTTTTTTTTATCGCATTATGACATGCCTCAATAACTAATTTTACTTCCAATATATCCTGACTAGTTTCAATTAGTAATGCATCAACACCACCAATAATCAAGCCTTCAGCTTGTAATTCAAATGCCTGTCGTATGTCATCAAGAGGTTTTTGACCCAAATCAGGATCATTAGAACTTGGCAAATATCCTGTTGGGCCCATTGACCCAATTACATACCGAGGAGTGTCAGAATATTCTTTACAAACTTCAGATGCAAGTGCGGCAATTTTTTTGTTAAATTCAATTGTTTGATCACCAAAACCATATTCATCAAGTTTAATTTTATTTGAACCAAAAGAATTTGTTTCAATACAATCAGAACCGGCATCCAAATAATTTCTATGGATTTGTTTAATCCATTCAGGATGAGTTAAAATTAAACCATCGTTAAATCCGTCCTGGTTATTTGGGAAGTCTTCAGGTTTTGGATCATGTCTTTGAATTTCAGTTCCCATTGCACCATCAAATAACAAAATTCTATTTTTCATTGCGTCAAGGAATGGTTCTTTTTCAATCAATAGTTTGAAAATGTTTTTGGACAGTTTAACTCTTTTCAGAAAAAACCATGAAAAGTTGTAGTATTGATACGTATATTGAAATTAGGTAAAAAAATAATTTTACATACATTAATGCATAAAATTCAGGTAAACAATCTAGTTCGCAGTGCAACATTTTTTCAGCATGCTGGAATATCAATTGTATTTGTATTCATGCCCATAATTGCTCAAGGGGTTACAGAATCAATCTTTGAGATTGGGTTAATTGTAGCATCATTTAGCTTGGCCCAAATTCTATCTGAAATTTATTTTGGACGACATTCAGACAAGAAAGGAACTAGGCTCAAATTCATTAGAATTGGGTTCATAGGATGTGCAGTAGCATTTGGAATGCATTATTTTGCAGATGACATTACATTACTATTTCTCGTAAGAATAGCTGCAGGAATTGCAAGTGGAATAATGATTCCTGCAATGATTGCATACGCATATGAGGTGAATATTGATAAAAAGAGAGCAGCCACGGTAATATCTTTTCATGCATTAGGATGGCTTGCAGGAATTGCAGCTGCAGGAATTGCAAATGATCTTAAATTGATTTTTTTAATCAGTGCAGCATCATTTGTAATCGGTTTATTATTTACAATTAGATTACCAAATCCAACTCAAGAAAAAGAATTAGAACCAGGAACAACAAAAAAAGTTATTTTAAAAAATAAATTCTTATTTTTATCATTATTACTAAGACACATAGGTGCAGCATCAGTTTGGACAATTCTTCCAATTATGTTGATGGAAAAATTAGGTGCTGAACTTTATCAAATTTCAATTGTATATGTTGCAAATACGGTAACAGCATTTATCTTAATGAATTTGATGGCAAGTAAAATTAATCTTTCAAATGTTTCCAAATTTAAAATCGGAATTGGATGTACAACATTTGTGTTTATAGGATTATCCATAATTTCAGATTGGTGGATGGCAATGCCATTTATGGCACTTGTTGGAGCAACATGGGCGTTTTTGTTTATTGGAGGGAATTTTCATCTTATGGAAAATAATCCACGTTCAACATCTACAGGTATTTTTAGTTCAACATTATCAATTTCTACAGTCATAGGTCCAGTTGTTGCAGGAAGTATAGCAGTTGTGTTTGACTATGTTGCAGTAATGTATTTTGCAATTGCAATTATTGTATGTGCATTTATTGTGTCATTAAAAATAAAAAAATAAAAAAATATCTATATCATCTCAATCCCCAACGAGACATTACTTTGTGTTCTAATCTTTGAAATATCACACTATCAATAACAAGACCAATTCCCATAATCACAAGCATTATGGCAATTACTTGAGAAACATCATTTAGTGAACGTCCAGCATTTAGTAAAAATCCTAATCCTAAGAACGAAAATAATATCTCTGCACCAATTACACCTCGCCATGCAAATGCCCAACCTTGTTTAAAGCCAGAAATCATGTATGGAAATGCTGCAGGTATCAAAACTGAGATAATTAATTGACTTCCCTTTGCACCCATGTTTCGGGCAGCCTCAATAAAATGAGGATCAATGTTTTTGACACCAGTGTATGTATTGATTGTAACTGCAAAAATTGCACCTATTGCAGTAACAAAAATTATTCCGCCGTCTGTTAATCCAAACCAGAGTATTGCAAGTGGCACCCATGCAATTGAAGGAATGGATTGTAATCCTAAAACCAGAGAACCAACTGTTTGATTAACTACCTCTATTCTTGCCATAAAAATTCCCAAAACTACACCACCAGCAATTGCAATTGCCAATCCTATTGACAATCGCCACATACTAGTTACAATTCCATAAAATAAACTGCCATCAGATGCACCATATACCAAATCTTCTGCTACCTCAAAGGGAGATGGAAAAATATTTTCAGGCCAAACTCCAGACATGGCAACAATTTGCCAGACGGCAACAACTCCAATATAAAATGCAATTCTATGAGGGGTAAAATTTTTTGCCATAATTACTCCTCTTTACTTTTCTTTACCTCAGGTCTAAGTTCAGCTAAAAGATCTTGTTGGAATTTCAGTAACGATTCATCTTCCGTTACTCTAGGTCGGGGAGAATTATTTTCAACTTCTTTTTTAATGATTGATGGTCGATTACTAAATACTGCAACTTTTGTTCCAAGAACTGCAGCTTCTGCAACATTATGAGTTACAAACAAAATTGTTTTTTTTGTTTTTTCCCAAATTAGTTGCATCTCTACTAATAACAAATCACGAGTTTGTGCATCAAGTGCTGCAAATGGTTCATCCATTAACAATACATCAGGATCCATTACAAGAGCTCTTGCAATAGCTACACGCTGTTTCATTCCAGTTGAAAGCTGATAAGTATACGAATCTGCAAATTTTGTCAGTTGCATCATATCCAAATATCTATGAGATATCTTTGCACGTTCCTCTTTTGGAATTCCTGCCATCTTCAATCCAAATTCAACATTATCTTGAACCTTTAACCAAGGAAACAAAGCACCTTCTTGAAAGACCATTATTCTTTCAGGCCCAGTTTCAGTAACAGGATGACCATCAAACAAGATTTGTCCATCATCAGGTTTTTCTAAACCTGCAACTATGCGTAAAAATGTCGATTTGCCACATCCAGATGGGCCTATCAAACAAACAAAATCACCAGATTCAACTTTTAGATTAACACCACCTAATGCTGTTAGCTTGTGAGAATCATGACTAAAATATTTTATAATATTTTTAGCCTCTAGTTTAGTCATCTAAGTTCCTCCATATCTAAAGAATTTGTATCAAAGTAGTAAAAAATTTCAGACAAATCATATCCATTTCTTCCAAGATATCCAAGGTCATTAGCCTTTTCAGCAAAAGAGAAAACAGAATCAGATTTAGGATCATCAGTTATTTGAAGATTGGATAAGGCAATATCTACAACATTGTCAGACAAAGATTGGCCCAAATGAGAATCAAGGAAATCATTGAATATGTTTCGAGTTTCTTCAGGATTTTCATTTATCCATATCATTGTTTCATGATGTGCATTTAAGAAATTAAGAATTATTATTTTATTTTTTTTAATGTAGTCTACATTTCCAATTAAAAGAACAGATGCAAATTCTTTATCAGGCCAAAGTTCCTCTTCATTGAATAATCGTTTTCCATCAAGTTCAGTTTCTAGAATCGTTGCCCAAGGTTCTGCAACCCATGCACCATCAATATCACCCTTTACAAACAATGTGTAAATATCAGGATTTGAAATATTATAAACAACTACAGAGCCACCTTTTTCAGCAGGCTTTAACTCATTTTCAGATAAATAATGTCGCAATGAAACATCTTGAGTATTTCCAATTTGTGGAGCAGCTATTTTTTTTCCCACAAAATCAGAAACAGAATTTATTTCAGAATTAGGATGAACAATAAAACTTGCACCACCGCTAGCAGCACCAGCAAGAACACGGATATTATGATTTTCAGAATTCAAAAATCCATTAATTGCAGGGCCAGGTCCAACATATGCAATATCAATAGAATTTGCAAATAGTGATTCTATTACTTGTGGCCCACTATCAAAAATTCGGGTTTCAATTTTAATTTCATCTCCAATTTTTTCTTCAAAAAATCCAGCCTCCATGCCCACTATAGGGATTGCATGGCCAATATTTGGAAAATATGCAATTCGGAGTTTTTTTTCATGAACGGTGTCAGTAGAACTAAGAGCAATTCCAAGAATAGATAACAATGCAATTCCAACCACACTTGCAAAGAATATCGAACGGATTTTCATAAAACAGCGTTATATTTGTAGGTTAAATAATCATCGAATTTTAGCTCAAGCTAGTAAGAAGTTTTTTAGAGAAAAAAATCAAATTCCAGCCCATCACAAAAGATAAATTCCAAAATACAACGAAAAGAATGTTTTATGACTCAAAAAGGAATTCTTGCATTTTCGGGCGGACTAGATACATCAGTTGTTGTAAAATATTTACAAGATGAACATGACATGGATGTCATTACAGTAACAGTAGATGTTGGACAATGTGACGATACTAAAAAAATTGCAGAAAAAGCAAAAAAATTAGGAGTAAAAAAACATTACAACATTGATGCAAGAAAAGAATTTGTCAAAGATTACATTTTTCCATCAATTAAAGCCAATGCTCTTTATCAGAAAAAATATTGTCTTGCTACAGCTCTTGCAAGACCACTAATTGCAGAAAAAGTATTAGAGATTGCAAAAAAAGAAAAAGTAACATCGTTAGCACATGGATGTTCAGGTAAAGGAAATGATCAAGTACGTTTTGATATTACATTACGTTCTGGTTCTGATCTTCCAATCATTGCTCCAATTCGAGATAAAAATTTAGACAGAGTAACTGAATTAAAATTTGCAAAAAAACATGGAATTGAAATTGATTCTGTTGCAAAAAAATTTAGTATTGATCAAAATTTGTGGGGACGTGCAATTGAAGGAGGAGTGTTAGAAGATCCATATAATGAACCACCTGATGATGCATTTATTTGGATTAAAACAAAAAATTTGCCTGATAAACCTACATACTTGGAAATTGAATTCCAAAAAGGAATTCCAATTAAAGTTGATGATAAATCAATGGATTCTCAAAAATTAATTGAATACATTAACAAAAAAGCAGGAAATGCAGGTGTTGGAATTGTTGATCATATTGAAGACAGAGTTGTCGGAATAAAATCTCGTGAAGTATATGAAACTCCAGCAGCAACATGTCTAATTGAAGCACATTCAGATTTAGAGAAAATGGTTCACACAAAACATGAAAACAAATTCAAATCCATTATAGATGATGAGTGGGCATATTTGGTTTATTCAGGATTATGGCAAGATCCATTAAAAACTAATTTGGATGGATTTATCGAGGCATCACAAAAACAAGTATCAGGAACTGTAAAACTCAAAATGTACAAAGGAAGTCTAAGGGTAGTTGGAAGAAAATCAAAAAATTCATTGTATAGTCATGAAATTGCCACATACGGTACAGATTCTACATTTGATCAAAGATTAGCCAAAGGTTTCGTAGAATTATGGGGAATGCAGTCAACAGAAGCTAATAAATTACAAAAGAAAAGGTCATCAAAAACATGAACTGTCCAGAATGTGATGCAACTCTAAACATCCCAGACGATGCCTCTGTTGGAGAAATAGTCTCCTGTCCTGATTGCGGTGCCGACTTTGAAATTTCAAAAAAAGATGGATCAAATGTCGAACTTAAACAAGCAGAAACTGTAGGCGAAGACTGGGGAGAGTAATGTCAAAAGTTTGTATTGTGTTTGACCGTCTAAGGTCAGAAGAGAAAATGCTTCAGAAAGAAGCATCAAATCTTGGGCACGATGCATTGATGTTAGATGCAAAAATCACCCAAATCAACACAGATAGTAAAAAAGAAGATCTTAACTTAGGCGATGTGGTCCTAGAACGATGTGTTAGTTATTTTAGAGGTCTTCACTTTACTGCTAGCCTAGAATTTCTAGATATTCCTGTTTTAAACAAATTTGAGGTAGCAAATATCTGTGGAAATAAAATGTTCATGACTTTGCTTTTGAAAAAGAATAACATTCCAACTCCAAAAACATATTTTTCATTTTCAAGTGAGAGTGCAGCAGAAAATTTAGAAAAAGTTGGGTTCCCACTAGTGATTAAACCAGTTATTGGTAGTTGGGGCAGAGGAGTCATGCCAATCAAAGATAAAGATACTATGGAAGCAATTTTCGAGATTCGAGATATTACAGATAGTCCACACGACAGAATTTACTACTTACAAGAGTTAATCAATAGACCACCAAGAGATATTCGAGTAATTACAGTAGGGGATGAGCCTATTGCAGCAATGTACAGAAAATCATCAGGTGGATTTAAAACGAATATCGCACTTGGAGCAGATCCCGAACTTTGTGAGATCACAAAAGAAATGGAAGATTTAGCAGTGAAAGCATCAAAAGCCATGGGAGGCGGGATTTTAGGAATTGATCTAATGGAAGATGATAAACGAGGTTTAGTAGTTCATGAAGTGAATAATACAGTAGAATTCAAAGGATTAGCAAGAGTTGCACAGCGAAATATTCCAAAAGAAATGATTGAATTTGCGCTAAATTACGCTAGGAAATAAATTATACTCCTTTTCGAAGAGACATATTATGAAAGTAGGTGTTGTCGGCGCATCAGGTTATGTAGGAGGAGAAACATTACGTCTTCTCGTAAATCATCCAGATGTTGAAATCTCTATGGTAACATCTAGACAACACGTAGGAGAATATTTACACAGAGTACAACCAAGTTTGAAAGGTTTTACCGATCTAACTTTCTCAGAAATGGATTATGATAAATTAACAGACAAATGTGATCTAGTGTTTACAGCAGTACCACATGGAACTGCAACAGAAATTGTTAAAGCACTTTATGATAGAGGAGTCAAAATTATTGATTTAAGTGCAGATTATAGATTACATAATCAAGAAGCATATGACAAATGGTACGGATGGGAACACCCACATCCAGATTATTTAGAAAAATCAGTTTTTGGAGTTCCAGAATTACATAGAGAAGAAATTAAGAAATCACAACTAGTTTCTTGTCCTGGATGTATGGCAGTAACATCAATGTTAGCATTAGCACCATTAATTCGAAATGACATTATTGATACTGAACACATCATTGTAGATTCAAAAATTGGTTCATCTGGTGCAGGTTCAGGTTCAGGAACTGCACATGCAATGAGAGCAGGAGTTATCAGACCATACAAACCTGCAAAACATAGACACACTGGCGAAATAGAACAAGAGCTCAGTGAGATTGCAGGGAAGAAAATCAAGGTTTCAATGAGTCCACATGCAGTAGATGTTGTTCGTGGAATTTTATGTACAAATCACACATTCATGAAAAAAGATATCGATGAAAAAGAATTATGGAAATTATATAGACAAACTTATGGAGATGAAAGATTTGTGAGATTAATTAGAGATAAAAAAGGATTATACAAATTCCCTGATCCTAAATTCTTAGTAGGTTCAAACTTTTGTGATATTGGATTTGATTTAGATGAAGATAACAATAGATTGATTGCATTATCTGCATCAGATAATTTAATGAAAGGTGCAGCCGGTTCAGCCATTCAAAACATGAATGTGATGTGTGGTTTTGATGAAATGGATGGACTAAGATACACCCCACTTACTCCGGTTTAGAAATGATCACAATCAAAATTGGTGGAAGTGTTGTGGATGACTTACATCCATCAACAATTTTAGATATTAAAAAAATTGCAGAATCAGAAGGTGTGATTTTAGTTCATGGTGGCGGTAAAGAGGTTACTAAAGTTTGTAAACAACTTGGAAAAGAACCAAAGTTTGTAACATCACCAAGTGGAATCAAAAGTAGGTATACCGACAAAGAAACAGCTGAGATTTTTACAATGGTAATGTCAGGTAGAATAAATAAAACAATTGTTCAAATGCTCCAAAAAAATGGCATTAATGCAATTGGACTCTCAGGAGTGGATGCCAAAATAATAGAAGCAGATAGAAAAAAGAGATTGCTCATAGTAAATGAAAAAGGTAGAAAACAAGCAATTGATGGAGGATATACTGGAAAAATTAAAGCAGTTAATTCAGAATTCATAAAATCACTCTTAGAAAAAGGACTAACTCCAGTAATTTCACCAATTGCCATTAGCGAAGAATCAGAATTTCTTAATGTTGATGGAGATAGAGCTGCAGCATATGTGGCAGGAAAGGTTGGATGTGATAAAGTATTATTCATTACAAATGTAGACGGACTCTTAATGGACGACAAACTTATTCCAAAACTAACACTTGTAGAAGCTAAAGAGATTAGACCAAAGATAGGACCAGGAATGGAGAAGAAAATTTTAGCATCTACTGAAGCATTAGATATGGGAGTTAAAGAAGCATTGATTGCAAATGGTCAAAAAGAAAATCCAGTATCTTGTGCAGTTGCACATGATAATTGTACGGTGATTGAACATGAGTGAAGATCAATTCATGGGGAATCTCTATCAGAGATTTCCAGTTACAGTTGAAAGGGGAGTAGGAGCTCATGTTTGGGACATAGATGGAAAAGAATACATCGATTGTATGGGAGGATATGGTGTTGCATTAGTTGGTCATCAAAACAAAAGAGTTAACGATGCAATAAAAAATCAAATTGATAAAATCATAACTGTACATAGTTCTCTATACAATAAAACAAGAGAAGAATTTTTGAAGACACTTATTGGTTTAGCTCCTAAAAAACTAACACAAGTTCATCTAAACAACAGTGGTGCAGAAGCAATAGAAGCTGCAATGAAGTTTGCAAGAAAGTTTACAGGTAAAAAAGGAATGATTGCCATGAAAGGATCATATCATGGAAAATCATTTGGATCTTTATCATTAACATTTAATCCAAAATACAGAAAAGCATTTGCACCATTAGTGGAAAAAGTTTCTTTTGCATCATATGGAGACATTGAATCACTTCGTTCAGTAATAGACGAAGATACTGCTTTTGTTATTTTAGAACCAATTCAAGGAGAAAGTGGAATTATTGTTGCACCAGATGGATTTTTACAAGAAGTTAGAAAATTGTGTGATGAGAAAGGAATTCTTTTAATTTTTGACGAAATACAAGCTGGTTTAGGTAGAACAGGACGATTATGGGCATGTGATCATTGGAATACTGCGCCGGATATTTTGTGTCTAGCAAAAGGAATTGCTGGAGGAGTTCCAATGGGAGCAACACTTGTTCGTCCAGATATTTTAGCTGCAATCAATAAAGGAGAACACTCTTCAACATTTGGAGGAAACCCAATTTCTTGTGCAGCAGGTACTGCAGCACTCAAGGCACTGACTGAAGATGGACTAATTGAAAATTCTGAAAAAATGGGTAAGAAATTCAAAGAAGGATTAGAAGAATTAAAAGAAAGACATACAATGATTAGAGAAATTAGAGGAAAAGGTCTCATGATAGGTATAGAAATGAAGTTTGAAGTAAGAGACATTCTAATGGGATTGATAAAGAAAGGAGTGTTAATGTTATACTCTGGAAGAAATATTTTAAGAATTCTTCCACCACTAGTAATTTCAGAAGAAGATGTAACAAAAGTTTTACATGCTCTAGATTCGATACTAACTGAAGAGGAACAAAAAAGAAATGCACAAGGATAACATAGATCAAAAAATTATCGAGTACCTAAAAGAAAATTCTAGAGAATCATTTGTAGATATTGGAAAAAAATTAAAACTTTCTGAATCAGCAGTTAGACGACGAGTTAAAAACTTAGTTGGAAGCGGAACAATCAAAAAATTTACTTTAGAAATGGGAGAAGAGAATGCCACAAGTGCAATAGTTTTAGTGTCAGTAGATTCTGCTACAGATACATCAAAAGTTTCTCTTAAACTTGCAAAATTAAACGGTGTTAAAACAGTATATGAGATAACAGGTCAATATGACATTACAACAATAATCAGCGCACAAAATATTTCAGATATCAACAACAGTATTGATGCATTGAGAAAAATTACAGGGGTTGTAGATACAAATACTGTAATTATTTTGAGAAAAATCATCTAAAAACGACATTCGATAAATAATTAAAAATTAAAACTAGTTTAGGATCAATTTTTTTTATTTCCAACGATGTTAGTTCGAATATGTTTATATCATCAATTTTGGTTAACGAATATAGCAATGAAAGATCCGAATCACTATGCAAACTTTTACAATGCATATGACAAAAACCCAAAGAAAATCAGAGTATTAGATAGTACTTTAAGAGAAGGAGAACAGCATCCAGGTGTTTCATTTACAAACAAACAGAGAATTCAGATTGCGTGGATGCTAGATTATTTTGGTGTAGATCAAATTGAAATTTCACCAGTAGTGTCAAATGATCATAAAGAAGCAACAAAAACAATCATCAAGCAGGGATTAAATGCAGATATTGTTTCTCATGGACGAGCTCTCAAACAAGACATAGATGTTTCATTAGATTGCGATGCAAAATGGTGTGCAGCATATTTAGGAATTTCAGATATTCATCTTAAAGATAAATTACGTATTACAAGAGAAGAAGCACTCAACAGAGCAGTGGAAACTGTAGAGTATGCAAAATCACATGGACTTAAAATCAGATTTACAGTTGAAGATGGAAGCAGAGCAGAACCAGAATTTCTGTTAAAAGTTTGTAAAGCAATTGAAGAAGCAGGAGTGGATAGAATTAGTCTTCCAGATACAGTAGGGATTTTACGTCCAATTGGAATGTATAATTTTGTCAAAAAAGTCAGCAACATGATAGATGTACCATTAGATGCACATGTTCACAATGATATTGGATTTGCAGTTGCAAATGCATTTTCAGCATGTGATGCAGGAGTTGATCAAATTCACACAACTATTGATGGTATTGGTGAAAGAACAGGAATTCCACCTCTTGCAGAAGTTGCAGTGGCATTAACATATCTATACAAATCACCAAATGATTTTAGATTAGACATGTTGTTAGATCTTTCTAGATTAATTGAAGAATATACAACAATCAAACCATATGATTCAAAACCTATTGTAGGATCTTCTGCATACAAACACAAAGCAGGAACACATCTTGCTGCAATTCTCAAAAATCCTGCAGCATATGAGCCCATTCCACCTAGAGCAGTAGGAAATAGAAGAAGAATAGTATTTGGAGAATTAGCTGGAAAAACAGGTGCAGCCTATTTGATGTCATTATTAGGCCTTGAAAAGAACGATGAAAGTGCAAAAGCAGTTGCAGCCGGATTAAAAGGTCTCAGAATGGGCGATCTTATAGAGATTCCACTCGAAGATAGACTTGAAAAAAAGATAAATGATGATAAATAAAGAGGAAATATGAGGAACAAATATGGCCAAATGTGAAGAATGTGACGCAACTATTTCAATTCCAAGTGATGCACTTGAAGGAGAAATTGTTACATGTCCAGAATGCGGTGCAAGTTTTGAATTAGCAAAAGGTTCAGATGGTTTCGATCTCAAGCCTGCCCAAACGGTTGGCGAGGATTGGGGACAGTGAGTCCAGACGTTACTATTCTTTACGATACTATCCGTTGGGAAGAAAAAGCTCTGCTAGAAGCAGGTAAAAAAAATAATATCAACATACAGATGGTTGATTGTAAAAAATTAGCATTAAACTTAGAAAAAAAACCAGATGATTATGGGGTAGTTATTCAAAGATGCGTGAGTTATTACAGAAATTTACATTCAACTGCAGCTCTTGAAGGACTTGGAGTTAAAGTGATTAATTGTTTGAATACAGGAGTTTTTGCAGGAAATAAATTATTCACACATATGTTACTTAAAAAATTCGGAGTGCCAACACCTGATGCTACGGTAGCTTTTTCAAAAGACGCAGCTTTAGAAGCATTGCAAACTGAAGGATTTCCTAAAGTGATTAAACCAACAGTTGGTAGTTGGGGCAGATTAATTTCAAAAATAAATGATGTTGATTCAGCAGAAGGGATTATTGAAAGTAGAGAAAACATGTATCCAATTTATCAAATTCATTATCTTGAAGAATTTGTAAAAAGACCACCAAGAGATATCAGAGCAATAATGGTAGGTGAAAAAATTGTTGCTGCAATTTATAGAATTTCAAAACATTGGAAAACAAATATGGCACTTGGAGGAATTGCAGAACCATGTAAAGTAACTCAAGAGATGGAAGAGATGTGTATTAAAGCAAAGAACGCAGTTCAAGGAGATATTGTAGGAGTGGATTTAATGGAAAGTGATGAAAAAGGACTAGTAGTACACGAAGTAAACAATACAACAGAATACAAAAACACAGTTAGAGTATGTGATGTAGACATTCCTTCATTGATGCTTGATTATGCAGTAAAGGTAGACAAGTGAGAAATGGACACTCATTTTACAGTAACATCAAGATTTGCAGTAAAGATGTTAGAAAAAGCACTTAGACTGTACACACCATCATTAAGCGAAAAACCAATGGCAGAATTTTTGGCTGATAAATGTGATGATTTAGGATTTGAAGATATTCAAATTGATGAGGTAGGAAATGTTATTGCCACAAAAGGTTCAGGCTCACCAAAAATTATGTTATGTGGTCACATGGATGTTGTTCCAGGAAAAGTAAAGGTTAGAAGAGAAGGAGATTCACTTTATGGACGTGGGGCATCAGATGCAAAAGCTCCACTAATGGCAATGTTATTTGCAGCAGCTTCAATTCAAAATAATAATGGAACAATAATTTTTGTAGGAGCAGTAGACGAAGAAGGAAATGCAATTGGGATTAAAAACATTGTAAAAAAAGAATTAGATGTAGATTATGCAGTTTTTGGAGAACCAAGTGGGATTAAACAAGTAACAATAGCGTACAAAGGAAGATTAGCAATTAATCTTAAAATCAGTGTAGAAGATAGTTCTCATGCAAGTGCACCATGGCTTTCAAAAAATGCAATTCAAGAAGCATCTATTTTTGCAAATGAGCTTAAAGAAGGATTAGAGAAAGGTCAAGAAGAAAGAACCAAAGGAATGCTTCTAACGGCAACAACGACTGAAATCAAAGGAGGTACAAGTCACAATGTTACTCCAAAAGAATGTGAAACAACTTTTGATATTAGAATCCCAGTAGATATGAATTGTAAATCCATTGAACAAAAAATTGCTACTCTTGTTAAAGATATTGCAGTAAAAAGAAAGGTAGAAGCATTTTATTCAATTCTTGATGAAACAGAACCATTTGAAGCAGCCCACAATTCTCCATTAGTTAGAGCATTTACACTTGGAGTAATGGAAGCTGAGCAGTCAAGACCAACCCTAATTAGAAAAACAGGTACAGGAGACATGAATGTATTAGGCAATCAATGGAATATTCCTGTCGTCACATACGGTCCAGGAGATCCTCATGAAGCACATACAATTGATGAAAAAGTTTCAGTTGATGAATATCTTAGAGGTATTGAAGTGCTCAAGAAGACTCTACAGCATTTAAAAAGACTTCATGACAAAAAAATGCAATAATGCTGTGGTTTATTGGTTTAGGTATTTCAGGATTCAAGTCAATACCTAATGAAGCATTAGATGTATTATCAAAAGCAGATATTGTTTATCTCGAACAATTTACAAGTCCAATTGGAAAATCAGATTTAACTAAAATTAAAAACGCCACAAAAGGTGAATTCAAACCAGCAAAAAGATGGTTGGTAGAAGATGGAAAAGAAATTTTAGGGAATTCAAAGAAAAAGAAGGTAGTTCTCCTATCATATGGGGATCCATATATCGCAACAACCCATATTGAATTAAGAACTAGAGCTATTGAAGAAAAAATTAAAACATTTTCAATCCATGCAGCATCATCACTTACTTCAATGATTGGCGAATGTGGATTACATTTCTACAAAGTTGGAAGAATTGCAACAATAATGAGTGAAATGAAATCACTTACAACACCATACTATGTAATTTACAAAAATATTATAGAAGGAAATCACACTGTACTTCTTTTAGAATATAATCAGGACAAAGATTTTTTCTTAGAACCTAATAATGCACTAAAAGGCCTAATAGAAACAGAAGAAGGGCAAAAAAGGAATGTAATAAGCACATCCACCTATGCTATCATTGCATCAAGGATTGGATTTAAGGATCAAACAATTATTTCAGGTAAAATATCTAGTTTGAAAAAGAAAGATTTTGGAAAACCTCCACATACAATAATTATTCCAGGTAGAATGCATTTTACAGAATCAGATGCGCTTAAGATATTTGGTCAATGTATTGATGAACCATTTGATAATTCTGAAAAAACGAAAAAAATTTCAAAACAAATGATGGAAAAATATGTTCCAATGGTTAGGGAAGCATTAGAAGAAATAAAGCCACACTACAAAGATCAGAAAGAATATCAAGTAATTTTAGAAAATGCTGAACTATACATTCAAGATGCAGAGAAATTTTTAGAGGATGGTCAAGATGAAGTTGCAATATTGAGTATTGGGTATGCTGATGGACTTGTTGATGCATTAAGATTGGCAAAAGGTCTTGACCCAAAAATGTAATGTTTAGCAATGAATTAAAGAGAGGGTCTCAAAATAGAAAAAATATTGGAACAAATTGAAAAAATAATTCTTTCTAGAATTTTCGTATGTCAAATAGATAAAAAACCAGTAATCAAATCAATCAAAGAAAAAAGTATGATTTCAGAGGATGTCATCAATTCAAAAATTGATGAAATGATCAATAATCAATTAGTAAATGATGACAGATGTACACTTAGTGAAAAAGGAAGGAATTTGCTACACGTAGTATTAGCAGGAGGAGTTTTTGACATCATCCATCCAGGTCACATATCTACACTAAATGCAGCCAAAGCATTAGGAGATGTATTAGTTGTTGTTGTAGCTACAGATAACACAGCAGTGAAAATGAAGAAGAAAAATCCATTACATTCTCAAGAACAAAGAAAAGAGCTAGTAGATTCACTAGTAATGGTAGATCTTTGTTTAGTTGGTCAGGAAGATGATATTTTCAAGACGGTGAATAATGTAAGACCACAGACCATAGTATTAGGATATGATCAAACTCATCAAGAGAAATTTATCACTGAAGGATGTAATAGAATCAATCTAGATGCAAAAGTTGCAAGATTAAAATCACCAGTTCCAAAAAGTTCCAGTTCAGATATCAAAAAAGAGTACGGGGATTCAATTCACGGGATTTAGGAATTAATTAAAATTTTAAGAGAAATTTTTGCGCCTTCTTTTAATTTTGCAGTTTTTCTTAAACATGTTTTTGAGATTAATTCAACAACAGAATTATCATGATGTGTCCTCTCAAGTAAGATCAAATTACAACTAATGGAATTATTTAATTTTGCTGGAAAACATTTCACCCAACCATAGGTTCGCTTACCATCTGAAAAACTCTTTATTTTAATTCCATTCAAAGACACAAATTGTTTAATTGCTTCCTGGTGTTTTTTTTGATCTATTCTAACATTTAGAGTACCAGGAAATGGAACATATCCTATTTTAGATTTGAATTGAGTTGTATACCCTTTTAATCCCATATAGTATGCACCTTCACCCATTCCAGAAATCAAGGTACCCTTGATCTCAACATGAGATGGAAAAGAATTCAAACTTTTTTGGAGGATTGTTGAGAGTTTTATCATTTCAGAAAAACCCTTATCAGTAATTTTAATTGAAATTTTTCTTCCACTAATTATTCGTTCAACGAATTGATTTTGTTCTAATTCAAGAAGATGTTTAGATGCAGCTTGTTGTGATTTTTTTATATTTTTACCAAGTGAAGAAGTGGTAATTGTAACATAGTTGTATTTTGCTCCTTTAGATAACAAATAAGAGAGAGTTAAGATGTGCTGAATTTTTAATTCAGTCATCAAAAATCCTAAGATACACCCAAGTCACTGAATGTTTTCAATGTTACACCATTATCGTTAGATAATTTTGCAACTCTATGGCCAATTACACATTCCACGCCTGCATTTTTAGCACCTTCTAAAAGTCTTTGAGTGATTATTCCATCTAAGATGAGATATTTTATTCCAGACTGTGATGATAGTTTACTTACAACTTCACTGATTGGAACTTTGAAAATTTCATTTTTACTTTCATCTAATGCAACAGCCTCAAGAGTTTCATTGAGATTTGGGAAAATCTTTGATGCTAGATCTGAAATTGGTTTATCGTCTTCACTTTTCAATGTTGGTTCAGGTTTTCCATTTTTAATTTCATCAGCAATTGGTCTTAGAATTTCATCAACTCTTTGAGGAGTTAATTCTTCTACTTCAACACCAGAATCTGCTTGTAGTTCATAGTCAAGTGTAACAACAGATTTGAGTTCTTTAAGAATAAATCCACCTGCCCTATCACCATCAAGGAACGCAACAACTGAATCTTTTGAATTACATAATTCCTTAATAGACTCATCAATTTTTGCACCTTCAATTGCCAATACATTATCATATCCAGATCTTAGAAGATTAATTACATCTGCTCTTCCTTCAACTAGAATTACCCATTTGGAATCAAATACACCAGAACTACATGTTAGTTTTGATGGACCATATGTAGATAATTTTCCAGTATCACCTTGATGTACATCATTTAACATACTTTCTCCTTCACTGACAGTTTTTGTTGCCCATTTTTGCTTGATTTCTTTTGCACGTTTTACAATATCATTTTTCTTTGCAGCTCGAACATCATCAATTGCTTCCAACTTGAAAGCACAATCAAATGGCCCCACCTTGTCAATGCTCTCAATACCTGCAGCAATTAATGCACATGTATCGATATCAGTACTCATTGGAATTAACGCATCGCCATTAGTAGTGTTTGAAGTAGACTTTGCATTAACTTCAATACGACCTACTTTAGAAACTCGTTGCAGTTCATTTAGATTCATCTCAGGGCCTAACAGTCCTTCTGTTTGACCAAAGATTGCACCGATTATATCTGCTCTTTCAACGAGTCCATCGACTTCATAGGAAAGTTTAACGTGATATTTGACAATTCCTGTTTGAGGCATAAACTAATCATCTCCTGTATTTTCATAATTTCAATACCTCTCCTCGATATATGAGGGTATCGCCAAAAGACTCTCTGAGAAAACAAAATTAGAAAAAAAACATACACAATGAATGAAAAACTAAAAATGAAAAATAATGACAGTTGATTATTCAGTATTAAATGAATGACCACATGAACATGATTTGGTTACATTTGGATTATTGATTTTAAATCCAGAACCCATCAAACTTTCAATATAGTCTACATTTGCACCTTGCAAATGGTCAACACTATAACTATCAACTAGGAGTTTTACCCCATTTTCTTCCATGACAAGATCATCTTCTTCTGGTGCTTTTTCAAAGCCCATACCATAGGATAGACCAGAACAGCCTCCACCTTGAACATATACTCTAAGGTATTCAGGAGATTCTGCTTCTTCTTTCATGAACTCTTGGATTTTCTCAGCTGCTTTTGCAGTAACTGTGATCATCTTTTGTGTTTGTTCAGTTGCCATAATAACAAAAAAAGCGAATCAAATTATAATAAGCTTTTCACACTCGACCAATTAGGAATTAAAGAAATTTACATCAATTTATCGTTATTTCAAGTGGTTTGAAAGATATTTCACGATACCGCTAGAAGTGACAATTCCAACAACCTGCTCATCATCAATTACAGGTAATGTTCTAACTTTTCTGGAAGACATTAAATTAAATGCAATCTGTAAATCAGAAGTAGAGTTAATAGAAATTAGAGGAGAAGACATTACTCGTCTGACAGGCGTGTCAAGTGGATAAGAATGAGCAGTTATTTTAATTGCAAAATCTCTATCAGTAATAATTCCAATTGGAAAACCATTTTCTAAAACCATCACAGCCCCAACATCAGCTCTTTCCATCATTTTTGCAGCATCAGTAGCTGGGATTGATGAATCAACACTTACAAAAGAATCACTCATAATTTTTTCAATCTTGATTTTCTCCATAGAGTATTCTAAATTCATACAACAACTGGGTAAAAGGGATATTTCAAATAATTACTGAATTTCAATCGTGATAATCATGCTCATCAAAATCAGAGCCCAATGGTGCAGATAGAATTACAGTGTGATCAGTTGTTTGGAATTTCAAATCCATATCAGGTAAAAAGTTTCTAAAAACCTGAGTTAGTAATTGTTCAGTAAAAACAGACCATTTCATCCCCAAATCATGTTGAATCAAAAATGTATGTATATCACCTTCAATTCTATGATCAGACTTCATACCAGATGCTTGCATGTAATCTTCTAATGTTTCAAGACATCGTTTAATGTCATAACCTCCTTTGATGAACATGACAGTGTCTTTAATCATAGGAAAGATCAAATTAATTACTTCATCAATATCTTTTCCATCTAATTCATCACCCAAAGATTGTAAGATTCCTTTTGGAACAGGAACCATTCCAATTTTGTCAGAAAATCTATCCCATTCAATATATTTTTCTAGAATTTGTTTAACTAGAACATTTTGAGAAATACTTTTTTGTGCAGCCTCAGTTTCTAATTCATTAATTAATTTTTCAGGAAGTCTATAGGTAATACTTCTAGTAGGGTATTTTTTTTGAGTATGCATTTGCCTTTTTGTAGTCAACTTTTCATTCATGTTCCAAATCCAATGAATATAAGTTAATTATCAAATCAGGCACTGAGGTTAGGCTCAACTTCAATTGTTGTGTTATTTAGATCACATTTAATGGAAATTGCTTTCACTTTACTTTTGTACAGAAAGAACTTTTTTCCATCAGAATTAATTGATCCTGAAATTGCAAGTAATTTTGCATCAAAGAGAGTTTGTAATCGTCTATAGACTGTACTTATAGGAATTTTTTCATCATTTGACAATGCCATAGCAGATTTTGGCGATTCAATTGTACTATGGAGAATATGTTTACAATATTTGTCAGCAAGTACTTGTAAAATAATTTGCTTTCTATCATCCTCCATTATTTTTCTTGTTTGAATTAATTCTTGCATGTAAAAAAATTGAAAAAATAAGATATAATAGATGAGTTTGCAGTGCAAGACAAAAATAATAAAATAAGTAGGAATTGGAAATAGCTATTTCTTTGACTTGTTAACAAATGCAGTCATTCGTTCTTCTCTATCAGGATGTGTAAAGCAGTTTCTCCAAGCAAGTAGTTCAACTGCAAGGCCAGTATCAAGATCTGCATTTCGTCCTTTATTGATTGCGACTTTTGACATCTGAACACCCATAGTAGAGTTTCTAGCAATTTGTTGTGCCATTTTCAAAGCTTCTTCTTGTAATGATGCAAGAGGAACTACTTGATTTACAAGTCCAATTTCTTTTGCTTCATCAGCTTTGACCATCTTACCAGTATAGACAAGTTCTTTTGCCTTTGCTATTCCCACAATTCTCATCAATCTTTGTGTTCCACCCCATCCAGGAGGAATTCCAATTGTTACTTCTGGTTGACCCATTCTAGCTGTATCTGCAGCTATTCTGATATCACAAGACATTGCAAGTTCACAACCACCACCCAAAGCAAATCCATTTACGGCTGCAATAGTAGGTTGTTTTACTAATTCAACAGTTGAAGTGACAAGTTGGCCAGTTTGTGCATACGCAACTGACTCATCTGCAGAGATTTTTGACATATATTCAATATCAGCTCCTGCAGAAAATGCCTTTTCGCCTTCACCAGTCAAAATGATTACTTTGACATCATCATTATGATTTAGTGCTTCAAAAGTTTTGATTAGTTCTTTTGCAACATCTGTATTCATGGCATTGAGTTTGTCAGGTCTATTGATTTTGACAGTACAAATGCCATCAGAAGTAGATGTGGTAACTAGTGACATAATATTTTTCCGAGTTATACGAGAATTAAATGTTCTCTATTTTCCGCGTACTTTGCCCCATTGAGCTAATGCAGATGCTGCTGCAACCCAAGTTCGAAGGTCACTGTAAACTGGAACATTATGTGCCTCAATTAATTTAATCATTTTTTCAGTATATGGGCCACCATTTCCACCAGCCAAAATTGGTTTAATTCCTTTTTTGGATAACTCATCTAGATAACCAATAATTGTTTCTTCAAGTGGATCGTCTTGGAAAACAAACCATGGCATAGCAATATCAACATTTTTTTCGTTTATGAATTGTTCAATGACGAATTTATAATCATCTGCAGTTGCACCACCACCAACATCTGCTGGATTGCCATTATGAATTGGTACAGTGGGTGGGAAATGTTCCTTAATTTTTTTGATTGTCTTAGGAGATAATTTTCCTATTGCAAGACCTAATTTTTCTAATTGATCAATTCCACCAATCATTGGGCCAGCTCCATTACTAGTCATAGCAACACGATTACCATTTGCATGAGGTTGCCATGCTAGTGCCTTTAAGACACCAACTAATTCTTGATAACTATCAACGGAAATAATTCCTGCTTGTTTGAATGCACCCATAATCATTGCATTTGAGCCTCCAAGGGAACCAGTATGAGATGCTGCTTGTTTTGCACCTGCAGCAGTTCTTCCACTCTTCCAAATTACGATTGGTTTCTTTGTTTGTTTCATTACACGTTTAGCAGTATTGATGAATTTTCTGCCATCACCAAATCCTTCAACATACAATCCAATTACTTTAGTTTGAGGATCATTTGCAGCATACCAAATCATATCTGCTTCATCAACATCAGAACGGTTACCAAAACTAATCATTTTTGATAAACCAAATACATCTGCACTTTCTAACATACTAATTCCCATAGTTCCACTTTGTGAGAAAAATGCAACATTTCCTAATTTTGAACGAACCATTCTTTCTTGTCCTTGGAATGCACAGTCAAGACGATTTGCAGCATTGAACATGCCAATACAGTTTGGACCAACCACACGAATTTTGTGTTTTAAGGATAATTCTTTAACTTCAGCTTCCATTGCAGCTCTATCACCGCCAAGTTCTTTACCGCCACCTGAAACAATTACAACATTGTGAATTCCTTTCTCAGCACATGTCTTCATAATAGGTCCACAGAATGCAAGATCAATACAGACAACAACCAGATCAACCTTTTCATCTATTGCTTCTAAGGAAGGATAACATTTGATTCCTAAAATAGATTCTTGTTTAGGATTAATTGGAAATACTTTACCTTTGTAATCTTGTTTTCCAAGTGCATCTAAAACTGAATTACCAATCTTTCCAGGGGTTGCAGATGCACCAACTAGTGCAACAGATTTTGGAGTAAAGAATGACTCCATAGATGTAATGTTTGGTTTTGCTTTTGAGATGGAATTAGTTTTTAATTCATTATTTAGAATAATTTTTGCATCAACTACAAAATGTGATTTTGGATAAACAATTACAGGATTAAAGTCAATACTGTTAATGTAATTGGCATTTTCTACACCTAATTTTCCAATGTCAACTAACATTTTTGCTGCCATGTTAAGATCAATTGGTTCACTTCCTCTGAAACCTTTGAGAAGTTTGGAACCTTTGAGTTCGTTTAACATAGATTTTGCATCAGAGGTAGTAATTGGAAGCATTCTAAATGCAACATCCTTGAAGACTTCAGTCATTACACCTCCCATTCCAGCCATAATCATTGGGCCAAATTGTGGATCATTTTGAATACCTACAATTAATTCAACACCTTTTGGAACCATCTTTTCAAGAAGGATTCCTTTTACGTCAACACCTTTCTTTTTAGAAAGTCTACCATACATGTCAGTGAATGTCTTTTTTACATCAGCAATATTGTCAATTCCAACTTTAACTCCACCAACATCAGTCTTGTGTAAAATTTGTGGAGATACTACTTTCATTACTAAAGGAAAGCCAATTTTCTTTGCTTGTTTTGCTGCATCTTCTACAGAAGTAGCTAATGCATAAGGTGGAACTTTTACTCCGTAAGATTTGAGAATAGATTTAGATAATTCTTCGGTAATTACTTTATGATCGGTTTGGATAGTTTCTTCAAAAATTTTATTTACAGCGACCATCGTTCGATCGATGAAATCAAAACTCAATATATTAAACTTTGGTCAAAGATTGAATGATGATTTGAAATTCTTGTAAAAAATTTCCATGTTTGATTTTACGGTCATAATATTATCATTAATTTCTGAACGAATTTTTTGAGGATCTATGTAAGGGATTTGTTGTAATTTTTCTTCAGTATTATCAAGCCACAAATTTACCATTTCTTCATTTACTTCCAAATGAAATTGCAATCCAACTGCACTTTTGTACTGAAATGCTTGATTTAGATAATTCTCAGATGAGACTAATCTTGTAGCACCTTCAGGTAAATCAAAGGTATCACCATGCCAATGAAATACAGAAAATGGGTTATTCAAACCTGAAAAAAGAGATGAATTATTTTCGACTTTCAAATCATGATAAAATCCAATCTCATTTTTTGGACCAGAGTAAACAGATGCACCAAAAGTTTTAGCAATTAATTGAGAACCAAGGCAAATTCCAAGAACAGGTATATTTTTTTCAACAGTGTTTTTGATTAATTTTTGTTCTGCTTGAAGATAATCAAAATCATCATTAGCACTTTCAGGTGCACCCAATATTACAACTAGTGAAAAATCTTTGTCAGGTAATTCTTCATATTTTGCATTCACAGATGTAATGTGGAATCCATCATATGTTAGAAGTTCACCAAGATAACCAGACCCTTCTATTCTAGTATTTTGGATGAGTAATACATCAGACAATAAAATGTATCATGAGTGGGGATTAATATATTAAAAATTATGATTAGTTTGATTCAAAGAATTTTTTAGTTTTTTGGAATTAATTACCGCCTCATACCATTTAACGATATTAAAACAATTATTCAAATTAGCAAATAAGTTAATTAAGCGAGACTGAATGTGTTCATTATAATGTCTGAAATTTGCTTTGAATGTAAAAATAAAGTAGAAGAACATTCTGCAGAACAAATGAAAAATTGTCTTTCAAAAATGTCTGATTCACTTGAGTCTGTTAAAAATGTTCAATCACAATTACGAGAAATTACAGAAGAAGAGGCACTAGACCAATTTGTAAATACAAAAAGTGGCGAAGCTAGTAGAATGGGTTCAAAATAGAAAAGTAAGTCTCAAGTATCTTAATTTCAATTTTCTCAGTTCAAAAACAATTCAAAAAGTAGACAGTCTTAACTAATTCAGAAACAATATTGAATTGTGGTTTCAAAATTTGTTATTCTTGGAATGATTGTTGGACTAGGACTCATCATGTATTCGATTACAATGGCAGGAGAAGATACTGTAGATTATTCAGAAGTAATAGTTGTACCAGCACAAGGTTCTGGATCTCCAGGATGTGAAGCAGTAACCAATGGTTGTTTCATTCCAGGAACTGCAACAGTAGATCTTGGTGGAGTAGTAATATTCTCAAACACTGATTCTGCAGCACACACATTCTCAGCAGGAACTGCAGATGATGGTCCAACTGGCGAATTTGATACATCAATGGTAATGGCAGGGCAATCATACGAATGGACTGCAGACACATTAGGTGAGATTAATTATTTCTGTATGGTTCATCCTTGGATGGTTGGTCAAGTAATGGTTAGATGAAAATGGAATTAACAGATTATTTGATTTTGTTGGTATTGTTAAAATCCCCAATTCTAGTTTTCATATATTTCAAATTTATTCATAAATCTAATAATAAAAAAGAAAAAACAAAAAAAGTTAATCAAGGTAAATTTTCTGTGTAGATTTGGATAAGAAAATGAATTAGAATAATATGAATATAACAAGAAAGATTTTCATAATTTCAGGTTTGATTCTTGGTGGATTTCTAATTTTGACATAATAGAATCTAATATTTTTTTAGTTTTTTCTTCTTTTTATTTACTTGTTGTTCCTTTTTGTAATTTTTAACTCGTTGTTTTTGTTCAGCTGCTTTCTGTCCTTTCTGTTTTCTTCCATCTCTTTTCTTTGGTTTTGTCTCTTCTTTTTTTCTGCCAAACAATCCCATATTATGAAATCATTACTTCATTTAGATAAGCATGATCATGCCTAAATTAGTGTAAATTCATAACAAATGCTAAATGCAATTAGTTATAATTTATCATAATGAACAAAAAAATCAAATTTATGATTCCCGCATTTATAGCAGTTTTTGCCCTGATGTTTGTATTTACAATTCCCAATGTAATGGCAGAAGGCAACGATCATTGGAAAAAAGGGGATTGGAAAGAAAAATTTGCAAAATTGACTCCAGAAGAACGTGAAGCAAAATTTGCACAGTTTAAAGAAATGAAAGAAGCATTTGCTTCAATTTCTGATGAAGACAGAGAATTAATCAAATCTCACTTTAAAGAAATGAAGAAAGAGTTTACAGCCCTATCTGATGAAGAAAAGGATGCAAAACGTGTAGAGTTCAAATCTAAAATGAATGAATTTGCAGTACTTACTTTAAACGAAAAAATTCTACACTTACAAGAATTTGCAAATACTCTAAGAGAATAAAAAATTAGAAAATAAAAATAAAAAAATTCCTTATTTTCTAGAAGGGGTGAATGTGCTTATCCAAGATTGGATAATATTTTTATTCAAATCAGTAAATGCTGTAACATTGTCATTGAATGCTTTTACATTTTGAGTAGTAGCATCCATTGCAGTTTTTGCAATTTGGTTTTGAATTGAACCTGCTTGAATGATTTGTTTGTTGGAATCAACAATTACAGTTTTTGCAGCATCTGGGATATCAGAAACAATTCCTGATTTTTGTGCAAATTCTTGTTGCATTGTGATTGCAGCATCAAATGATTTCTCAGCAGATTTCATGCATTCTTCTTGAAAATGAGTTGAAGCTTGAAAATACTGTGGAGTAATTTTTGAGATACTTTCAAAGTATTTTTGTACATTTTGCTTGTAGATTGCATATACACTGTTTGTCTGATTTGATTTTTGAGTTGTTTTTTCAGTTTGTGTACTCATACTTTGCCAAATTTTTCTGCCTATATATACCATTACCACTGAGTGGTAATTACAGGTAACAATGGGAAACATAAGGTCTAGTTAATAATTCACGCTCAAAAGTAGAATTACTATAAAATAAAGAGATAATCAGAATATATGAAAAAATTAATCTTAAAAACATTAGAATCAAAAACTCAAAATAATATTAAAGAAAAAATATAGTTGTAGAAAATTATTTTGAAATGAATTCAGGTGTTCTAAAGATTATGGCCAAATGCCTTTTTGATTAAAGGCTTCCAATACTCGCTCCACTGCTAACACCATAGTAGCTTTTCTCATATCGATTTTGTGTTTCTTTGAAACTGCAAGTGCATCTCTAAATCCTTTTGTGATATTTGCCTCCATTTTGTTTGCAACTTCATCAAAGGTCCAATAGTAACCCATGTTGTTTTGTACCCACTCCAAATAAGAGATACATACACCACCAGAATTAGCCAAAATATCAGGAATAACCATAATCTTCTTTTTGAAAATAATTGGATCTGCCTCAGGCAGAGTTGGACCATTTGCAGCTTCTGCAATAATTTTACATTGAAGTTTTTCTGCAAGTTTTGCGTTAATTTGATTTTCTAGTGCCCCAGGAACTAAAATATCACATTTAGTAGTAAGTAGTTCTTCAGTAGAGATTTTTTTGCTTCCAGGGAAATTAACAACTGAACCAGTTTTTTGTTTGTGATCTAAAATTGCACTAACCTTTGCACCTTTAGGAATTGAAATTGATCCCTTAGAATCACTAACACCTATTACTTTGGCACCCATTTTTTCCAAGTATTCACCGGCAAAAGTAGATGCGTTTCCAAATCCTTGTAAAACAACTTTTGCACCTTTAAGATTTAATTTTAATGTCTTTGCAGCTTCTCTTACAGTATATGCTGCACCTAATCCAGTTGCAACATTTCTTGCAAGTGAACCACCCATTGAAATTGGCTTTCCAGTAATTACTCCTGGAGAATATTTGTTGCCGTTTAATTTGCTAAATGTATCCATGATTTGTGTCATTTCACGTCCTGTAGTGTAAACGTCAGGTGCTGGAATATCTTTTTGAGGTCCAATAATTTCAGAAATTTTGTATGCAAAGCCTCTAGTTAGTCGCTCTAGTTCACCATCACTTAGTTTTTCAGTTTTTGGATTAACATAGATTGCACCTTTACCGCCACCAAGAGGAACATCAACAATTGCACATTTCCAAGTCATCCATGAAGAAAGTGCCATGACTTCACGTTCCATGTATTCAACACCACCTTCAGGATTAAAGTAACGGATACCGCCTTTGTATGGGCCTCTATCGTTGTTATGTTGACTTCTGAAACCTGTGAAAATTCTAATTTTGCCATTATCCATTTTAACTGGAATCTTTACTCTCAAAACTTTATTTGGCATCGCCAAATATTCACGTAATTCTTTATCTTTAATGCCAAGAACATCACATGCGTCATTGACTTGTTTTGTTGCATTAGCAAATGGGTCATGTTTTACCAAGATACTAGAAAACTTTGCTTTCATTTTATATAAGTTTGGTTAAAAATTAGTGATCGCATTTTTAGAACTTGGAGTAGAATAATTTTCTAAAATACATTTAGAATAATGTGAGATATAGAATTTCCATAGAAATAGTGAAATGAATGACGAAAAAATACCCTTAAATTGACTTGGAATAAACTCGTGATATTATGATGGCATCACGCGGTTACGATATGACACCTACAATGTATTCTCCAGATGGCAGAATATATCAAGTCGAGTATGCCATGGAGACAGTAAAAAGAGGAACTTTAGCATTAGGTATCAGTACTAAAGATGGAGTTATCATGGCAGTGGAAGAAAAGCCAAGAACATTACAAACTAAAAATATTACACAAAAGATTTTTCAAGTTGATTTTCACATAGGGATTGCAGCAGCAGGATACATTCCAGATGCACGTGTTCAAGTAGATGGTGCAAGATTCTTTTCACAAGGAAATAGAATGACGTATGATGAATCAGTTGAAGTTGCAACAGTTGCAAAACATTTAGCAGATCAGGCCCATCAATTCACACAGTATGGTGGCGTACGTCCAAATGGAGTTGCCATGATAATTGCAGGTGTTGATCAAAAAGGAGAATCAATCTACATTACAGATCCTAGTGGAACATATGTACAATATTCAGCAATTGCAATTGGTTCGGGTTCAGATGATGTCAATTCATTTTTAGAAAAATATTACAATAAAGATATGAGTTTGGAAGATGCAGCATCATTGGCAATTGCAGCAATTAATCTAAAAGCAGAACAAAAAGAGGGACATGTTAAAATGGCAAAAATTTCAACAGAATCTAAAGTATTTGAGAAGGTTTCAGAAGAAGATATACTAACATATTCTCAAAATGCATCAAAATTTTCTAAAGAGTAGAAGTAATAGATTTGAAAACTATTCAAACTAGTATACAAAGACGATAGATTATGGGTTTAGGAAGTTATTGGGGTGAAGTAATGGATGTGCTTCGAGAAATTATTCCAATTTATGATAAAGTAAATTCCATTATTTCATTAGGCAAAGATGTAGAACATAGAAATCGTGGAATTTCACAAAGAGTATTTCCAGGAAATAAAATTCTAGATGCAGGTTCAGGATTTGGAAACATGTCAAAAACTGCACTAAAACAAACTGATGGGAAAATTTCAGTCACACTTTATGACCCACTAGTCCCAATGCTAAAAAATACAAGTACACATTTTGAAAAATCACCAGACATGGCAAATGGTGTTTTTGAGCACATACCATTTAGAGGTGAAGAATTTGATGCTGTTTTATGTGGTTATTCATTAAGGGACGCAATCAATTTGAGAATTGCTATTTCTGAAGTTCATAGAGTTTTGAAAAAAGATGGAAGATTTGTAATTGTTGATTTAGGAAAGCCAGATGAGTTATTTTTTAGAACAGGTGTTTCATTTTATCTAAGATGTATTCTTCCAATTCTTGCATTAATTGCAGGGGGCAGATTAGGACTAAAGTTTGGAACACTGTATGGAACATACAAACGATGGCCTAAAAACAAAAAACTAGAAAAATTATTGCTAGAAAAATTCTCCAGAGTAGAATTTGAGAAAGACCTAATGGGCGGAGCAATAATGGTTGCAGCATACAAATGAATAAAGTTCTGATACTAGTCAACATTACAGGGTTAATCATAGGAATTTCCTATGGGTTACACGGACCTATTTTACCAATATTTGCAAAAAATGTAATTGGTGCTACATATTCAGAACTAGGGTTAATCGGACTAACAAATTTTGTTCCATACATGTTCATCCCACTTTTTGTCGGAATTCTTCTGGATAGAATTAACAATGGATACCTTCTTGCCATAGGGGCAGCAATTAATTCTGCATCGATTTATCTTCTATCAATTGCACAGTCAGTTCCAGAAATAATGGGATTTAGAATAATGACAGGTGTAGCTCACGCATTTTTTTGGCCACCGTGTCAAGCAATTATAGCAAATGAGAGTTCAGAAAAAAATAGAGTTAGAAACATCTCATGGTTTACAATGTTTTTTGTAATTGGATTCATGCTAGGACCATTACTCGGAACTGTAATTCTAGATGGATTAGATGTTACATATCGAATTATGTTCCAAATTACTGCATTTATTCTGGCCACAGCAATAATTTCAGCACTTTTGATCTCAAGAAAAAGAATTAGTGTACATCAAGAAAGATTTTCTTTTTCAGCAATTAAAGAAATGAAAAAATTTCCAGAAGTAGTAATTTTGCTGATTTTTTGTACATCATCTTTCGGGATTATTCTCACAATTTTTCCCGCATTTCTTAATGATAGTGGTATGACTGCTACGAATGTTTTATTGTTGTATTTTGTTTTTGGGATTTCAAGAGTGGTGTCATTAGCGTTGGCAGGGAAGTTTGCAAGTAGAACTAGTCAAACTTTGATTGCAGCAACATTATCAATTTCCATAGGATTAGCAATATCAGTAATTGCAGATTCAATCATTACATTTGGAATTGCATTAGTGCTAATGGGATTTGGATTTAGTATATTTTTCCCATTGACTTTGGAAATAATTCTAAGTAAAACAAAAAAGCAGATTTCAGGAAAAATTATCGGGGCATATGAAACAGTATTTGGAATAGGTTGGGCATTAGGACCGACAATTGGAGGACCAATTACTCAGTCATTTGGAGATGAAGCACCGTATTTGGTATTTTGTATAATTGGGGTAGGAATTACATTTCTTGCAATAACATGTAGAAAGAAGTTAGAGCCACAAAAAATTCTATGATGTTACAGGAGAATCAGGCATAAATCTCAACATTACGTTTAATTTTAAATTACAACACAATCCAGTATGCTTGATTTTTCATTAAATATTGCAGGAAGCGAATGGATGATAATTATTTTTGTTGCATTAATTTTGATTTTAGGGACAGGAAAACTTCCAGGGGCTGCCAAAAAACTTGGAAAAGTAGTTAACGAATACAATAAAGCAAAATATGAAATTCAAGATCAGATGAAAGAGGTATCAGAACAGACTCCAACAATTTCAGGACCAGTTGAAACAGAACGAGAAAAATTAGAAACAATTGCAAAATCAATCGGGATCAAAGTTGATAACAAGACAGATGAGGAATTACAAAAAATAATATCTTCAAAAATGGGTCAAAAGAAAATAGATGATGTAAAAACTGGTCAAAAGAAAATAGATGATGTAAAAAAGGATTAAAAAATCATTTTGAAGTTTTGATTCGATACATGTCTTTGTCAAGTCGTTTTTTAGCAAATTTGTAATAAGAAGGAACGATTTCAAATCCAAGAAATCTACGTTGTAAGGATTTGCTTACAACTGCTACTTGTCCTGAACCAAGAAAAGGATCAAATACAATATCTTTTTTCTCACTAGAATATTCTAATAACTTTTGAATTAATTCAGAAGGGAGTTTTGTAGGTGTTTTTTCATCTCCAGTCCAATACTCTCTTTTAATATCCCAAACATCTTCTTTGTCTCGATAATGCAAACTACGTCCTTCTTTTGTTTTTTCATCTTTTTTGAACCTAAAAAATGGGAAAAACTTTCTTTTCTTATCATTTTTACAAACATAAAGACAATGATAATGAGATGTTACAAATTTCTTTTTTGTCACTACCCCAAATTGATATTTCCAAATTATATGATTAATGGTAATAAAACCAACATCATCCAAAGCTCGTAAAATATCTTTGAGGTTATTCCATCCTGAAAAAACATACATGCTACCAGAGTCCTTTAAAATTCTAAAAACTTCACTCATCCATGCAAATGTAAAATCATAGTAATCTTCAGGTTTAATCTCATTATATCCTGAAAGAACTCTAGATGAAGTTCGATTATAATTTGCTTTTTTTGCCTTAAAATTGATAGCAAAAGGAGGATCAGTTATTACAAGATCAATCTTATTTTTAGGGATTGAACTCATTCCCTCTATACAACTCTGATTGTAAATTTTATTAATTTCAATTTTTTCCATTTTTAAATTCAAGACTGATTCTTAGCTTAATAACATCATTGGTTAATCATATCGATTAACAATAAATCACTAAAGAATTCTCAATTAATAGATCTTGAAATTTTCATGTCCTAAATGCAAATCAAAAATAGAAATTCAAAAAACGTTCAACAAAAAGATGCATGTTTCATGTGGAAAGTGCGGTATTGAAGATCTATTAGAATTTTCAAAAAATTTTGATGAAGTTTTCTTGGAATTTCTTTCCAGATTTGATAAAGGGTTGGTTACTGAAAAAGGACTTGCTGAAAATCTAAAAGATGAGGGGATTGTTAGAAGTGAAAATGAAATCAAAGAAATGATTGGTGAAAACAAGCCAGATAAAATTACAGAAAACATATTATTTTCAAAAAAAGACTATATCTCAAAATACGAAGTTTTGAGTAATCCTGAGCCTAAAATGGGATGTAAAGTTGAAGAGTTAGGACTAGATGAAGCAATTTCAAATAATCTAGAAAAATTAAAGATTAAACAATTTTATAAATTTCAAGAAGAGTCAATTCAAGAAATTTCATTTGGGGAAAATGTCATAATTGAAGCACCTACTGCTTCAGGAAAAACAGAAGCATTTTTGATTCCAGTAATTCAGCGAATCATCAAAGACTCAAACAAAAACAAAGGAAGTGTTTTTGCAGTTTTTGTTTATCCAACAAAGGCTTTATCACGAGATCAGTTTCCAAAAATTCAAAAATTTACTGAAAAAATTGGAATTAATGTAAAAGTGTTTGATGGTGATACAAAACAAGAAGAACGAAGAGAAATAATTGAAAATCCGCCTCAAATTCTAATAACAAATTTTGATGTTTTACATTATCACCTTTGGCATCAAACAAAATTTTCATCATTACTTCATTCAACAAGAATTTTAGTGGTAGATGAAACTCATGTGTATTCAGGGATTTTTGGAACAAATGTACATTACATAATTAAACGGCTAAAAAGAATTTGTAATAATAAATTGCAATTTGTTGCAGCATCTGCTACATTAGATGATGCACAAAAATTCTGTCAGCAATTATTTGATGAGAAAATGCAAATCATTCATGGTTCTGGGAAAAAAGGTAAAACAGATTTTGTAATGTTGTTTCCATCACTTAGAACTCAAAGAGCCTTAATGGTAGAGTTAACAAAGAAACTAACTGAAAAAAATCACAAGACAATGGTCTTTAACAATTCACACCTAAATTCAGAACTATTAGCAATTCAGGCTAAAAAACAAAAAGTCAACATCAAAGTTCACAGAGCAGGCCTAATGGTGAATTATAGAACTGCAGTTGAAAGACAATTTAAAGAAGACCAACTCCAAGCAATTTCATGTACCCCTACGCTTGAATTAGGCATAGATGTGGGAAATGTGGATTGTGTAATTTCATCCACAATTCCAGTAAATAGACTGATTCAAAGAATTGGAAGAGCAGCAAGAAAAGGGCAACGAGGATATGCATTTTTAGCATTAGGAAATGATCCTATTTCTCAATATTACAAAAATCACCCAGAAGATTATTTTGAAGATACTGAAAAAACATACATCGACCCCAAGAATCCATTTGTAGAAGAATTTCAAGTTCTTGCAATGGCATGTGATAAACCAATTTCAAAACATGAATTAAAAGAACACCAAGAAATAATTGAACATCATATTATCAAAGAAAATCTTCAACTAGTTAACAATAGAATAATTCCAAATTTTGATAAAATTAGTTCCATGTTAAACAACTACAGTATAAGAGGTATTGGAAAATCAATCGATATTTTCTTGAATGAGAAAAAAGTTGGAGATAGAGTTCTACCTATTGCCCTAGAAGAATTGCACAAAGATGCAATCTATTTTTTGGCAGGAATTAGATATAAAGTAAAAGAGTTTGATTATCCAACAAAAAATTATGCTAAACTAGAAAGGATTCCCAGAGACTATCCATATTATACAAAATCATTAACAGAAGAATGGCCAACAATTGAAACAATTTTTGAAAGTAGAGAAGCCAATGGAGTAGAAGTTGTATTTTGTAAATTACATATTCAAAAAAAGGTATATGGGTATGTCAACATCGAATTAGGACAAGAAATTACTCAAGGTGAAAAAATATTACTGGATACCCCATTAGAATATGATTTTGTAACGAAGGGGATTGTATTCCATGCACCAAAACCTATCAAAGTTATGGAAGAGTCAGAAGATGAAGAATATGCAGAAGCAAGTGGATATCATGCAACAGAACATGTTGTAATTGAAGGAAGTAATATGATCACAGGAGGAGTTTCACAAGATTTGGGAGGAATATCCCTAGGAAATTCAGGCCTGATTTTCATTTATGATGCTGCAATTGGGGGTAGTGGTGCAAGTAAAGCACTGTTTGATAGATTTGAAAAAGCTCTTGAAAGAAGTATGTTTATTGTAAAAGAGTGTCCATGTAAAAATGAGGCTGGATGTCCAAGGTGTACGTTCTCATACAGATGTGGAAATAATAATGAATATTTGCATAAATCTTCAGCATTAGAGATTCTTGAGAGAATAAACGATGGTGAAAAAACAGAATTAATTGATCCTATTGAAGGGGATAAACCACTAGTATAACAAATCAAAATGGGATAAATATAACAATAATTTATCACAGATATGCAAAAAGTAGCTCTTGTAACTGGCAGTTCGTCAGGAATTGGATTTGAAGCTTGTTTGGAATTAGCAAAAGATGGTTATCACACATTTGCAAGTATGAGAGATATTAAAAAAGGAGAAGAAATCGAAGCGATTGCCAAAAAAGAAAATCTTCCAATAGATGTAATCCAATTAGACGTAGATAATGAAGAATCAATTGTATCAGCAATAAAGAAGATTGTTTCAGATGGAGGAAGATTAGATGTCCTAGTAAATAATGCAGGTTATGGACAATTTGGATGTACAGAAGATGTATCAGTAGATAGTTTTAGAAAACAGTTTGAAACTAATTTCTTTAGTATTGTAAGAATGGTTCAAGAAGTTTCTCCAATTATGAGAAAACAAAATTCAGGAATTATTGTAAACATTAGTTCAGTAATTGGAAGAATGGGGCTACCAGGATTTCCAGCTTACGTTAGTACAAAATACGCATTAGAAGGATTAAGTGAATGTCTGAGATATGAGTTAGGTCAATTTGGAATTAAAGTGACATTAATTGAACCGGGTGCGGTTAAAACAAACTTTTTTGATTCAATGAAGATTCAAGAATCAAAAGTAGATCCACAATATAAGAAATTAACAGATCATATTCTTTCAGGTCTTAAAATGATGGCAGAGCTTGGAACTCCACCATCTCAAGTTGCAAAAGTCATCATTAAGGCAATTCATGCAGACGAGATTTTACCTAGATACATTGCAGGAACAGATGCCGCTATGTTTATGGAGGCAAAAAAAGCCAAAACAGACCTAGAATTTGAGAAATACATGAGTAAAGAACTATTTCCTAGTTGACATCGTACATGTACGTTAAATTGATATACACATAGAATTGAGTTTTCATCAAAGTCCGTAATTTTAAAGTGAAAGAAATGAAATGGAAAACGCTACAACATAATGGAATCTTATTCCCACCAGCCTATGAAGCTCAAGGAATCAAGATAAAGATCAAAGGAGAATTAGTTGATCTAGATGTAAATCAAGAAGAAATGGTGTATCAATGGGCAAAAAAGAAAGACACCCCATATGCCCAAGACAAGGTTTTTCAAAAAAACTTCACAGCAGATTTTGTAAAAACTTTAGATTCAAAATTTAAAAAAATTTCATATGAAGAAATTGATTTTTCAAATGCATTCAAAGTTGTTGACAAAGAAAAAGATCTCAAAGAGATGATGACTAAAGAAGAGAAAAAATCCATTGCTGCAAAAAGAAAAGAATTACGAGAAAAATTGAAAGGCAAGTATGGAATCGCCATAATGGATGGTAAAGAAGTTGAAGTGGGAAACTATATGGCAGAACCACCAGGAATATTCATTGGAAGAGGAGAGCATCCCATTAGAGGGAAATGGAAACCTCGTATTACTTCAAAAGATGTAACACTAAATCTTGGAAAAGAAGCTAAAGTCCCAGAAGGAGAATGGGGAAAAATTATTCACGATAAGGATTCAATGTGGTTAGCTAGTTGGATGGATTTCCTTACACAAAAAAGAAAATATGTTTGGCTTGCAGATTCTTCAGGATTAAAACAAGATAGAGATAAAGCAAAATATGAAAAGGCAGTAAAACTTGGAAATGAAATTAACAAGATCAAAGATAGAATTGTAAAAGATATGAAAAACAAAGATGAAAAAATTAGTAGAATTGCTACTGCGTGTTATTTAATTTATAGAACTTCAATGAGGGTGGGAGATGAAAAAGATCCTGACGAAGCAGATACAGTAGGTGCAACCACTCTAAGAAAAGAACATATCAAAATCACATCAGACACAATAGAGTTTGATTTTCTAGGTAAAGACAGTGTAAGATGGCAAGAAACACTAACTGTTGAAGGTCATGATAAACAATTTCAGGAAAATTTGAAAAAATTAATTGAAAAGAAAAAACCAAAAGATGAAATTTTTGATGATATAACTTCAAGACATGTCAATGCATATTATTCAGGAATTGTAAAGGGGTTAACTGCCAAAGTATTCAGAACATACCTTGCAACAACTGTGGTCAAAAAATATCTCATGGATCATGACAATATGAAAGGGAAGACAGCAAATGAAAAACTATACCATGCAAAACTAGCAAATTTGGAAGCTGCTATGATGTGTAATCATAAGAGAACAATACCAAAAACATTTGAGCAGTCATTACAGAAAAAAAGAGATTCTCTAAAAAATAGAGAAAAAGAAAAAGCATGGGGAAAAACTAATGCAACTTTGAAAAAAGTGGAAACAACTCAACCAAAAACTGACGCTCAGAAAAAGAGTAAAGTAAAAAGAATCAAGACATTAAATGAACAAATCAAAAAACAAAAAATCAAACACAAAGAAAGAATAGAAAAACTAGAGTTACAAATTGATTTGTCTGAAAAAACAAGGGACTATAACATTGGGACATCTTTAAGAAATTACATAGATCCAAGAATTTTCAAAGCATGGACTGATGAAGTCGGGGTAGAATGGGAAAAATTGTACACATCAGCATTGCAAAAAAAATTCCTTTGGGTAAAAAATGAAAAAGACACATGGACAGAAATCACCAAATAGGTAAAAAATCAAATATTATTACATACGTAGCATTTAATTTCCCAAATTTTTAGCCATATACTATGCCGGGGTAGCTCAGCCTGGTTAGAGTGCCAGTTCGCTTGGTAATCTCTAACGGTTCTCCAACTAAGGCAATACTCATAATCTGGAGGTCGCGAGTTCGAAACTCGCCCCCGGCACACATTAAATTCATTAAAAAAAGAACAAAGAAATAGCAAAAAAACCAGTGATAATACATGGCAATTCAAATTTTCATAATTCCAATAGTTATTGTTGCGATTATAGGATTATCAGGATACCTGGTTTACCGATATGCCATGTTTGATTTTTTATGTAAAAGATCAGTCAATCAAACATTACAAAAATACAATATCAAAAAGACGCCATCTCAAATTATCAAGGAATATTATCAAAATAAGGGAGAAGAATTATCACATAAAGAAATTCAAAATATTGAAAAAAATTATAGACAAAAAGAACCAGAACAATTTCTATCAATGTACGATGCAATAAGAGAAAATCTCAAAGACAAAGAAAAAGAATAAAGTTCTAAATCACTTATGGTTTAACTGGAATTTGGATAAATGGAGTTCCACCTTCACCAACTACAAGAGGTAATTTTCCATCCCATGCTTGAGTTTTTAGCCATTCCAAATAATGAGGATTATTAGATAAGGCATTATTGATGATTGTAATTGCTTCGGCTTCACCTTGAGCTTCTGCAATGTTTGCTTTAGCAATACCTAGTGCTTGTGCCTCATGTTGTCTTGCTTCTACCTCAATTCTTAAAAGGTCATTTTCTGCTCTGAATGCTTTTTGCTCGGCCTCTACTTTAGATTCAATTGCTTGTGCAAATAATGAGGAAAATTGAAAGTCAGTAATAGAAATTACTTCAGTTACAATATTAAAATCAATTAATCTATCACTAATTTCAGATTCAATGTCAGATTTAACTTGAGGTCTTTTCGTGATTAATTCTTCAGCATTATAATTTGCCGTTACCTGTTTTACAACTTCTTCAATGGCTGGTTGAATGATTCTATTTTCATAGTCCATTCCAACTTCTTTGAATAAGTGATGAACTGAGTTTGGGGCAGGATGATAGTTTACAGTTACTGCAGTAGACACGGTTTGAAGATCTCTAGATGCGGAAGATGTTGATTTAACATACTTTAGAGTTCTCACTTCCATATTAACAACAGAATCTGCAAAAGGAGTAACAAAATGCAATCCCTCATCTAAAGGAAGAACAGTAGTATCAACTGCATTCCAATGTAGTAAAACACCTCTATGTCCAGCATCTACAATTTGCACTGCACCTGCTACAACAACACCAATAATGACTAAAACTGCAATTGCAATTACAACTGCTTTTGCAGCACCGAAATTTACGTTAACTTTTGGATTTTGATATCTTGACAAGTACAATTACTAGATAATTGGGATTATTATACCAATCTGATGGAGAATAAAAAAATATTGAGTAGTGGAATCAAATATGCTCTAATTTAGAATCTACACGTCACAAATATCTCAAAAATTAAATGTAGTATTTTTAAATTTGAAATGATTTGGGGGAATTCCAAGAATTTGCTGAAGCATTATTTGGACAGTTAGCAGTTG